>Ga0208434_1000914_pt1 | contig 12889 bp, 12 predicted proteins | sample 13_taG_FD_184086 | JGI IMG/M metagenome (GOLD analysis project Ga0208434, IMG submission 184086) | Marine viral communities from the Subarctic Pacific Ocean - 13_ETSP_OMZ_AT15268 metaG (SPAdes) (version 2) | ecosystem: Environmental > Aquatic > Marine > Oceanic | place: Pacific Ocean | collected... | reverse complement strand
GACACTTTCAGCCAAGACATCTTGGGTGGCGACTTCATGCGTCGGTACGGGGGCACCGTATCCAAAAACGACCCGCTGAACCGGACGATCGAAAAGGTGGTCGAAGGCAATCTTGGTTCGTACATGCGCCGTCGATACCGTGTCTTTGAGGACACTGGATATAAGCCCACCAAGGAAACACTGGACATCGCCGTGCAGGGTTTCAAGGGCGACCGCGCCGCTGTTGAGTCGATCTTCGGGGACCTGATCAGCAACAAGAGTGTGCCATACACCGACCTTGGAGTGAACGTCTCTCCTGCAGGGAAGATCACGGGACCGATCTCGGAGGATCAAGCCCGCCGAGCAGCAGAAGCGTTTCTCGCTCGCTACAAAAAGGTTCGAGGAGCAAACCGGGACGTCGGCCGAGTCGCGGAAAAGCGTGTTCCAACGGACCTCCTGATCGTTCGGCAGAATCTTGCCGATTACCAAAAGGCCCTTCTGGGCGAGGTGAAGAACCCGCTGGAGAACTTCGTCGCCACAGTCGCGGACTTGTCCGAGTTCAAGGCGGTCGATGACTACTTCGGTAAAGTTCGAAGACTTGCCGATGACCCCGCCAACGCGGCTTCCTTTGGACGCTGGTTCCGGAACACCGACAACATGTCTCCCGGCCAACTCCAAACACTCAAGGATGACGGGTACCGCGTTCTCGGAGAAGGCGACGATCCGATGGCCACGGGCTGGGGCTCACTTAGCGGGTACGCTGTGCCCAATCGTATATACCGTGACCTCACCCGCACCGTCGCGGGGGACAATAACGTCGCGGGCAATGCTGCTCGCTCCCTGTACGGTACGTTCTTGAAGGCGAAAGGGTTCACGCAGTTCGGTGCGACGGTTCTGTCCCCTGTCACGCAGATTCGAAACGTCACAACAGCAGGCCTGTTCGCCACAATGCAGGGCAACGTTGGCCGAGGCGCCAGCCTGTGGGAGTCCCTTGGTCTAGTATTCAACAACCTGCCGCAGGGTCAGGTCACGGAGTTGTTCAGCAAGCTGCAGCGGCTCGGCGTTGTGGGATCGCAGGCCGAGCTTCGCGAGATGCAGGACCTGATCTCCAAGGGCTTTGGTTACGAGCAACCATCTCGGATACTCGGCGGTCTGCCAACAAACCGTCGCCTCGGCTCTCGGTGGACGGACAATCCAATCGGCTCCTTTGTTACAGGGTCGGGACGCAAAGCGCAGAACCTGTATCAGGCCGGGGACGATCTCTGGAAAATATACGGGTTTCAGTTCGAGCGGCAGAAGCTTGCCGACGCACTCCGAACGATGGACGACACGGCTCGTGAAGCGTATCTCCGATCCAAGGGCGCGGCGGGAAGATCGGTTGATGATTTCCTTGACGAGGAGGCGGCGTTCATCGTTCGCAACGTCATTCCAAACTACAACATGGTGCCGGAAGCCGTTCAGTTCTTGCGCAAGCTGCCTGTCGGTAACTTCATGGCCTTCCCGGCGGAGATCATCCGTACAAGCGTCAACACCATTGGTCGTTCCCTCGACGAGCTCGCGAACCCTAACCGTGCCATCCAAGAAATCGGGATGCGCCGCGTGTCGGGCATGATGGGTACCGTCGGGGTCCTCGGACCTACGCTCTCGAAGATGGCTTACCAGACATCGGGTGTCAGCGAAGAAGAGATGAACGCGTACCGGCGATCTCTGGCGGCTCCATGGGAGCGCAACGCTCGACTCATCCCGACGGGTCGGCACGAAGACGGGACCCCTAAGTACGTCAACTTCTCATACTCTAACCCGTACGACATGATCGAGCGGACATTTACCGCGGCTATGAACAAATCCGAAGAGGGCCGATCGCTCGGAAAGAGCGGGTCGCAGATAGCCTTCGAGGCCTTCTCCGAGGTTTTCGGAGAACTCATGGCGCCGTTTACCGAAGAGGCCATCGTCACGGGCGCGCTTCGCGACGTGCTCGACCCTAACTCGAGTGTTCCCGCGATCCGCCAGCTGGGCCAACTGGCCGGGGGCCGCGCGGGCATGACACTTACGGGCGCCCGCGTATACAGTACGGAGGACAGCGCAGGTGACAAGGCTCGAAAGAGCTTCAACCATGTCGTCGGAACGATCCTTCCCTCTGTCGTTCCTCTCGATACGCGGGGCGGAGAGATTGAACCCAGCCGTTTTGCGCGATCTTTTGTCAACAGTATCGGAGCCAACGAAGCGTTCGGTGTCGACCGGAAGGATCGTCGGGGGATCGAGCGCCGTCTGAGCGCGGAACTTGCCCGGGCATTCAGCGGTATCACCGAGTCAGAAAGCCAAGCCTCGCAGGGTCTGGTTTACCGAGGGTTCGAGTTCAGTCAACGCCGCCGCGTGGCCAGCGGCATTTTCAACAGTGCGGCCCGCCGCGCGAACGTCACCTCACAAGAACTGTTTGACTCGTTTGTCCGAGCCGATGAAGCGCGGTATCGGGTCTTCAATGAGTTTCATCAGACCATCGAAGACCTCCGAGCCGTCGGCATGTCCGAAAGGGAAATCCGGAAGATTCTGGACCAGAACAACATTGGCGGAACCAAGATGCTGATGCGTGGGAAATACGATCCGCTTGATATCAGTCGAGAGATTCGTCAGGTGATGCGCCGCAATGATCGCCTAGATCAGCTGCCGCGCGAAGCTATTAACGAGTACCGACGCAGCCGTCGCGGTATTGGGTTCGGCCCCGTCGAGGTGCCGGAAACGGGAGCTCCAGCGGCGGGCGGTAATCCGTTCTTGCAAGAGGCGGCTCCCGCCGCCCCATCTAGCGGTCCAGTGCCAGCTGCGGCGGGCCTACGACCCGCGGCACAGCCAGCTGGTTCCGCGCCTCCTTCGCTTGAGTTGCTGGGGAGCAACCCGTTTTCAGCACTTCGAAACCTCGGGATCGCACAGCGGCTCTCGGGTCAGTAACTGGTTTCGCTAACAACCTCGACGCCAAGCCCTCCGAAAAGAACGACAGCATCGTCCGCTGTCTGGAGTGCGTGTGCAAAAATGCGTTCGTCTCCAAGCTCCTCGGCAAGCCCCAGAACGGCGTGGACGAGAGCGACGAACGAATCCAATTGATCGGGGTGCATGTCCTTGAACCCAACCGTCTTGATGTCTTTATTAAATTTCATCCAACTTCTCCCCAATTGCTGCCAAGTTCGGCGTCCACCTTAGAGGGGACTTTTAAAGTCACCCCAGTCTCCATGATCTCTTTGATCCGGTCAGCTTGCTCTGGGCTCTCTACCGAGAAGCATAGCTCGTCATGCACAGTGAGAGAAGGGATAAGACCCTCCGCGTAGCAATCGGCCATCGCTTTTTTGGTCTGGTCCGCGGCGGAGCCTTGGATCAATTTGTTCAGGGCCCTGTAGGTGAAAGCCCGCTTGACGAACGGTCCATACTCCTTCCGCGCCTCTTCCAGAGGGAGAGGCTTTTTGTACTCCGTGCTCCACTGAGAAGGCTCGTACAGATGGAATCGGCCCTTCCGGCCCAGCAGCGTGCGCACCTGTCCGTGCTTATCCGCCTGCTTGGAAGCAATTGTTGCCAGCTGACGCACGAAAGGAACCTTGTCTTCGTGCTCGGACATAATCCGTTTAGCCTCTTCGACGGAGACACCAAGCTCGTTGCCCAGCTTGGCAAAGCCCATGCCGTACATGATGCCGAGGTTCACGGCCTTCGCTTCCTTGCGACTGATCCCCGCGATGTCAGCGGCCATCTGGTGCAGGTCAACGTCCGCTCGGTTGTACTCGTCAACAATTCGATTGAGCACCGGACCACGCATCGAGTCCGGAAGGCTGGCTGCGAAATGGACAAGGAGGCGCGGCTCCTGCGAGGAGTAGTCGAAGGAACCCCACTGCGCTCCGGGCTCCGGGACGAACAGACCACGGATCAGGGCCTTGAGCTCCGGGACGCGAGCCGGAACCTGCTGGAGGTTGGGGTTGGAAGACGAGAACCGCCCCGTCACTGTGCCCCCATCTTCGCTTCGCAGCTGATGAAACTCGCAGTGAATGCGGCCGTTGTGCTCATGCTGCAGGATCGTCTCGACGAACGTGCCGTCGGCCTTATCGAACTCTCTCAATTTCACGATGGCTCCAGCGACTTCGTGCGGGTGAGCGTTGAGGAACTGCTTCGTGAAGGACGGCGCTCCGGCCGCGGTCTCGGGATACTGAAGATTGAGAGAGTCAAACACCTGCCGGACGGACTCCGCGGCCCAAGGTTCGATGGCCACGCCTGTCCTGTGTTTGATGAAGGCCTTCAGTTCTTGGACCTTGGACCTCAGACCCTTGCGGGCCATGTCAGCCTTGTCCAAATCAACAGCAACGCCACGGCTTTTCATGTCGAGCATGAGCGGAATCAAGCCGGTCTCCAAGGTGAAGATGCTCCCGAGCTCTTCCCTTGTGATGTGGGTCTGCAGGTTGCGCCACAGCTTCAACGTCATTGCCGCGTCTTGTTCCGCGTAGCCTCCGACGAACTGGGCTGGGAGTTGCCACATGTCTTTCTTGGCATCGAGACCCCAGTCCCTCGCTGCTGCGCGCAGCATCCGCTCGTCCTTGCGCATGTCGATGTAATCGCGGCCGAGGTTGTTCAGGCTGTACGAGAAGCGGTTCTCGTCAACGAGAGGCGCCGCGATCATTGTGTCAACAATGCGGCCCTTAACCTCTACACCCTCAGACCGGAGCCACCCTGCATCGTAGGTGGCATTGTGCATGACGACGGTCAAATCTTCGCGTGACAGCTGCTTCTTCAACCAGCGCATGGTCATCTTGGGATCGAGGTTGTGACCGTTCTTGTGACGGATCGGGAAGTACCACTCTTGGTCCCCCGTCGCGATGGCGATGCCCACAATGTACCCGTCGTTGCGTGTCCAACCCGGGCCGAGCGTCGTCAGGTTCGGGTCTTTGGTTTCTAGGTCGAGGCCAATCTCAGCGCATCCAGATAGGTCGGGGTACTCTGCCGGGATGTTCCAATCGTCTTCTTGCTGGCCGAACTCTAGCCTCGTCAGGAAACCAACGGTTTTTGTATCCAGCTGCTTTTTGGCCATAGTCTTTGTCCTCGAGTAAGTTTTGCGCGCGCGCGTGGTTTCTATGAACGTACACCGTGCTGACGGCGATGCCGAGCTCCAGCGCGATCTCTCTCGCGAAGAGGCCCCTCTTTGTCATCTCAACAACCCGATGCATGTTGCCGCGGGCGCAGGTTCGAACAATCGTGTTTTCCGGGTTCCGCAGGTGACTGAGGTGGTAGTAGACACCCGCTCGAGACAGGCCCAACTCGACGGCGATCTCCTCCGCCCGCAAGCCCTGCCTTCGAAGCTCGCGGACCTCGGGTCCCCTACCCTCACTTGCGACAACCTTTTTCCGGGGTTTTTTCAGCTTCTTTTTCCGGATCATATCTCGTACCTGTAGTTGCGCCGACCGCCCTCGTACATCGGAGGCTCCACGATGTGGAGGACCCGCTTGGCTCGAGTCACCCCCACGTAGAACACCCGGTGCTCGGCCTCCATCGTCGCGGTCTCTTCGATCATTTTCGTGACGCCCGTGAACAGGACACATATGTCATCCTCCCCGCCCTTCATCGCATGGATGGTGGAGACCTTAATGCGCGGCGGCTTGGTCAGGTCCTCCCCGGTACGCTCAATGCGGCGTAGATACTGAGACAGCTGGTCGCCAAAACCCAGAACGTCGAAGACGTCCCGCTCGATCGCGCCCTCATGCATGCCATACTTCTCCACCAAATCCGAAGCAAACATCCGCTCCTCCTCGAAAATAGTACCGAGGAGAGAGGAGGCTCCACGTTTGAGCACGGCCCTCGGACCTTGCTTCGGGAGGCTTTTGTAGAGATCGGCCACCTCCGCGGCGGAGATCGATCCCCCGTCGGCCAACGTCCGCCACAAAGACAGCGCCGTGATCTTCTCCTCTGAGATCGGCGGCTTTCCCCGCAGGGAGTAATAGTAGCCCATGTCATGAATGGACCCGGCCAACTTCGTGGCGAGGGCGTTGGTGCGGGCCATGACCGTTATCGATCCCTCGGCGAGAGGGACATCGGACAGGCGGTTGTGCCAGCGTACCTCGCCTTTCTCCGGCTTGGGGTGGTACTCTTTCGGAACCCTGTTCCGAACCCGGCGAACGATACGGTCGGCCAAAGTGAACACAGCCTCAGGTAGGCGGTACGACTGCGTTAGAATCCGACGCTCGTCGCCGTACGAGACAAAGCTTTTTGCCTCCGACCCGCTCCATTCGTGGATGGCTTGGTCATCATCCCCAGCGGTGAAGGTACGCTCGGCGTTAGCCGCGATCTTCTTTGCCATCTCCCACTGCAGCGGGGTCAAGTCCTGTGCCTCGTCAAGGATAAAAAGCTTGAGTTGAGGCACCCCGCCCGAATCGACGTATTGCTGTATCATGTCGACAAAATCGAGCTTGAACATGCGTGTCTTATACAGGGCCATCTGATCTTGTATCTGCCGGCACTTCGCCTGTGACATTTCGAAGGTTTGGTGAAAGCGCCACTCCTCTTCAATGTCGACCATACGATACCGAGCCCGATCTATGATCGCCATGTACCGACTGCCTTTGTCATACCCCCATGGTAGCAGCGTACCCTCGTCAGGGCGGTTGCGGTTGAAGGTGAACACCTCTCCCAGCATCCGACCGAGGGCCTCGTAATCGTCTCGCTTCATAACGTCGTCTTTGTTCAAGCCCAGCGCGCGGAACGCGGTGGAGTGCAGCGTACGCATGTGGTCGAAGTTCTTGCTATCGACGTTCAAACGAACCGTCACTCGGTCCTTGAACTCGTTGATCGCCTTGCGGGAGAAAGAGCACACCGCGACTTGAGAGGGGTGGGTTCCCGAACTTAGTTCATCCTCCAGTATGTCCATCAGCGCCGTCGTCTTGCCGCAACCGGGAGGGCCAAAGATTTGTGTCACCGTCATCGTTTTGTCTCCTAGAATGGGATGTCATTCTTGACGTCTTGGATGGCGTATTCAGCGGGCTCGTCGTCATATTCCTTGACCCACCAAACCCGGACCTGTGCCCGAGAGCCATCCGACCTGTAGTAATTGATCTTGCCGTGGCACTCCTCGACCCCGGTGACCCGCTTGAGCTCCTGCTGAATCTTGCCTGACGTGTATTCAGTGAACGCTCTACTGCGCAGGAAGTTCTCAAGGGCGTCCATCTTGAAGTGGATCTTGCCGTCACTGAACCACGGCTTCCCGTTGAACACTTCAGCGGACTCCATGGCTTGCACCGATCCGGTGCAGAACTGCTTGAGCAGATCCTCGAATTTACCCTCAAGAGTCAGTTCGCGCGGCACCTCGATGAAGACCGCCTCCTTCAGCATGCCATTGACGAGACCCGTCCAATCCTGCTGCTTGATGGTGCTGGGCATAAAGTGAATCTGCTCGGTCACCTTTTTCTGCCACTTTGTCTGATTCACCAGTGACTCCGAGTCTAGCTCGACGCGCTTTCCATTCACATCCATGAAGTAATATGGTGGCTGGGTCAGGATCACCGTCAGCCCACCGACCGTGGCCTTGCTCTCAGCGTCACCGTTCACACCGAACGGGCAGTTCTTGCAGGCCAGCTTGTCACAATGAGATTTGAACGGCTCGGTGTCGCACGTAGGTCCGTACTCTTTTTTCTCGAGAGACTTCTGCAGATTGACCACCTCAGTGGCCGCAAGAGGTGTGGTGAATACCTGCCCGTTGAAGCTCTCCATCTGCATCTTCCAATCGTCGGGCCACTTCCGCTTGCAGTATAGTCCGATCATGAACATGATTAGATTGCGGTTGTCGGACACCGGACCATCTTTCAGGATGTACCGAAGACAGGCGTAGCCATCACTGAACCACTCGCGGCTCCCCGAAACCTTCGACATGTCGATCACTGCGGGGCTGCATCGTATCGCCTCCACCGCATCGAGAAACTCATCGAGGCTCATGGCCTCTCCGTTCTCGTCGAAGCAGTAGCGTGTTGTGGTGTCCGCGTTGTGGTACGGCATGTTGATGAAGCTGCCGAGATCACCCCGCTCGGAGAGAATCTCGTCTTGCTTGGGAAATATCTCGCATCCGGAGAACCCAAGAGAAATAGATATCTCGGCCAGATACTCACGGATCAAAGACGCCGGGTACCAGTCGTCGAGAAACAGATAGACGTGAGCCCCTCCCGACTTTGATCGGCACATCAGCATCGGGAGCTTGGTTTCCCTGATCTTCTTGTTCAATGCTTTGAGGTCGAGATTGTACGTATCGATGTCGAGCGCCCCAAACCGAACCATGTTCTGGTCTGTGATCGGCACGGCGCCGTAGCCTTGCCCACCCTGAATGTGCTCTGACACCATGTCCACGGTCATCTGACCACGGATCATCATGCTTTTCGCTTCTGCCTTGCCGCCTCGTCCTATGCGGCCAACCGTTGTTTTCCCGTGCGCATGCGTCGATCCGTCAAACGCGCGCAGCAGTCGTTCCGCCTGCGTCATGTTACCTCCGTTCTGGTGTGAGAAAGAACAGCCCATGTATCATTGCGTGACACATGGGCTGTTCAAGGTTCTTAGAACGGGATGTCGTCGCCCGGGTACGGGTCATTGGAGCTATCGCTCTGCGGGCTCTCTTCCGCCGCGGCCTTCACTTCCCCTGCCTCAATCGACTGGCGGAAGGTCTTGGCTTCTTGGTACAGTTCGCGATCCTCGATGAGACCCTCACGCTCAACCACCCAGTTGGCCCAGTCACCTTGGTCGTTGCTCTCTTCGACCGAGCGCAACGTCCAGATCGTGGCGTACAAAGGCGGGGTCACCTTTCGACCATCCGGAGCGGTCACCTTCTGCATTGCGATCTGGGTCTTCCAACGGCGGCTGACCTTCAGCTGAGTGGACTTCATGTCGATCACAGCAGGCTGAGACGACCCGTCTTCGTCCACGATCAGGCAGAAATGCTGATCGCTCTTTACGAGCTCGTTGCCGTTGGGCAAGATTTCCTTGGACCCAGACCGGGAGGTTTGCTGAAGCAGCGGGCTGCTTGCAGGGATTTCTCCACGGAAACCGCCCCCGGCCTCTCGAGGTGTGAACTCAAGATACTTCGTGGTCTGGAAGCAAGGGACGACTTTGATCCCGGTCTCTCCGTTCCAGTATTGACCCGTCACATTGTTGAACGCATCGCCAGACGAAGCGCCATCAATGTATTCCGGCTTCTTCTTGTTAAGCTGCGGGCTCAGTGCCTGCAGCAAACGGACGAAGGGGATTTGCATCTCGTCAGCGGAGAAGGCAGCACCCTCCCCGGCGTCGAGCATCATATCGTCCATCAGGTCGGTGGACACGGCGGTGTTCTTTGCTTTTGCAACTGCGGTTGTCATGATTATTTTCTCCGAATTTCGGCAGCGTTGACGATGAATGCCCCGAACATGTCGAGGTCGATTGCTTTCCCGTTCTCGAAGCGCTCCTTCACGAACGCCTTGAGTGTCATCGGGTGGATCGCAGTCTTGGTCTGCGGGTTGAAACCATCTGCTTCCAGACGGGCAACGAGATCGCCTGCCTTGTTGTCTTCGCCTCGACCGAAACTCAGCGACACGTCGTTCTTGATGATGTCGTCGAGACCCTCTTGACGAAGCCACCCATAGGCCTCCTCTTTCCGGTCCCCGGGAATCGAAGCATGCACGATCAGTTTCCGGCTGACGGTCACGCCGTCAACGTCGAGGCGTTCAACGCCCATCTCGTCCATCAGTGCCGGGATTTGCTCAGTCGATAGCTTGTGCTTTTGCTGCTTCAGAGCCTTGATGTGCTCCTCCGCGTCCTTGATCTCCCGCTCTACGCCGCGGAGATTGCGGACGAGGTGGGACAGTGTCCGCCCCTTGTCCGCATCGACATCGCCCAAGGCTGCGGCGTCGTCGAAAATGTCTTCAAAGATATCTGTCACAAGTTTTTCCTCTTCAGGTTGGGGGTTGATAACAGGCTGCTTGTTTGCTACCTGTGACCCATCATGTAATTGGAGTGAGTAAGCATGTCAACAACAATCGACCCGAAAATATTCAAGACCACGCCCTACCAGCATCAGACGGATGCATTGGTGGAGGGAGCGGATGAAGAGTCTTTCGGTTTTCTCATGGAGATGGGGACCGGTAAATCAAAATGCCTGATCGACAACATGGCACATCTTTACTTGAAGGGAAAGGTCGACTTTGCACTCGTGATTGCGCCCAAGGGTGTGTACCGAAACTGGGTTTCCAAAGAGATACCCGACCACCTGACCGACGACATCCCGCACCGGGTCATCCGCTGGGTCGCAAACCCGAACAAGACACAACGCGCCGAACTCCAATCCGTCGGCCAGAACTTCGAAGGCCTCACCATTTTCGTGATGAACGTCGAAGCGTTCTCCACACTGAAGGGTAAGAAGGCGGGTGATTGGATGTCCGCGAACCTCGGACGAGCAGGCATGATCGCCATCGACGAGTCAACCACCATCAAGAACCCCAAGGCAAAGCGGACCAAGTCATTGATGAAGATCGCAGCAGGGTTCTCCTATCGCCGCATCTTGACCGGATCGCCCGTGACCAAGTCGCCCATGGATATCTACGCGCAGTTCGAGTTCCTCGGACCTCGGCTCTTGGGCCACGATTCTTTCTACAGTTTCCAGAGTCGCTATGCTGTCATGGTCAAGCGGAGCATGGGTCGCCACAGTTTCAACCAGCTGGTCGGCTATCGAAACTTGGACGAGCTCACCGAACAGGTCGATCGACACAGCTTCCGCGTTCTGAAAAAGGACTGCCTCGATCTGCCGGAGAAAATTTACACCGCGCGATATGTGTCGATGACGGACGAGCAACGACGCATGTACTCGCAAATCAAAGAGTACGCCATGACGCTGCTTGAGGATGGGGAACTGGTGTCGGCCCCGCAGGTCATCACGCAGCTTCTTCGCCTGCAACAGGTGTTGTCTGGGCACCTCAAGACGGACGACGGTGAGATGGTGTACTTCCCCTCCAAGCGCATGGATGCACTGATCGAGGCGCTCGACGAGCACGACGGCAAGGCAATCATCTGGTCCCGCTTCCGGTATGACATCCAGCAAATTGTGCGCGAACTGGAAGCGAAGTTCGGCGAGGGTTGTGCCGCATCATACTACGGGGACACCCCCGATGACGAGCGCAACGACATTGTCCAGAACTTCCAGAATCCCGATCACCCGCTCCGCTTCTTTGTGGGCAACCCAGCGACCGCCGGGTACGGACTGACGCTGACCGAAGCAAACCTCTGCGTCTACTACGCGAACGACTTCAACCTCGAAACGCGCATCCAAAGCGAAGACCGAGCGCACCGCATTGGACAGAAGAACAATGTCACGTACATTGACCTGATCACAGAAGACACAATCGACGAGAAGATCGTGCAGGCGCTCCGCGCTAAGATCGAGATCGGCGCCAAGGTTTTAGGAGAGGAGGTGCGAGAATGGCTAAACGTCGGGAAGTAAAACCAGTGTACACGGACAAGGTTCAAGAGATCATGCTGCGTGGAATGCGCGGGCGGGACCGCGCGGCGGCGACCCGCGACCAGTTGGTCTCTGAGGCGGGACTCACACCAGAGGTCGCAGCGGCCTTGGGCCGGGAGCTTCGGGCCAGCAAAGGGCTTGTTGCGCCCAGCAAGCAAGTAGGGTACAAAAAGCCAACAAGGAAAGAGAGATAAAATGCCTAAGGAACAACTGAAATTTCGAAACGTCGCGGTTCTTCACGACGACCACGAGCGGCTTCGTCGTCTCGCCAGCCACGATCAACGGTCCATGGCCCGGGAACTCACGGTCTTGATCCGGAACGCATACATCGAGACGTTCGATACTGAAGACGTTGAATCAACGGTGTAGGGGCGGGGGATACCCGCCCAACCCCATCAAAAAAGAAGCCCCGCCGGAGCGGGGCCATTTAGGCGTTGGAGTAAAAGGTTGAACAATCCGGGTAGTCTAGCCCAGTTCTTGCTCGACTTCAAACTCTTCTACGCTCAAAGCCCACAAAGTCATGGAGGCTCTGGCTTGACCCGGAGTCCGGTAAACCAAGGCTCGGGCGATTTCCCCCTCCGAATGCAATTGCGAACATGCCCGATGAACTTCGTTCGTCCCGGCGCGAGGGTCGTTCAGTGCTGAGACAAGAGAACTGGTGCTTGTGGGGCCAACCTTTTTCAGGAAATCGTAGATGAGCTCTTGTACCGAGGGCTTCGTTCCTTGCTTCTCCAGAACCTCGGGCTCGGGCTGGTCTTCGGGGGCGCCAGCACGAATGGCGCGGTACGGAATCTCCGCTCGTTTATCCTCGTAGTTTGGCAGCACATGACACCGGGTCACGTCACCCTCTTGCAGACCCACCGCGTCGATGAGGCGCGTGTTCAGGAACACTCGATCTCCCTCTGATGTGGTGCCGAAGGCGCTATTGTGTCGGGTGATTGTCTCGATGAAGACCGTAGTTTCTTTGGCCTGAGGAAACTTAGTGTACACTTCGGCTCGGTTCATTATTTTGTCCTTTGTCTGATATTTGTTTTTCTTCCACACGGGCGAGTACCATTCTCACTGTGTCGTCGTAGAGTTCTTTGCCCACGCAAGTCCTAAGTGCACCCAAGGCCGACGTCAGTAGGACAGGCAGTAGGACCATAAGATTGGCGTTTCTCCCCCTCCAATGGCTCAAGAGACGGCGGGTCTCGTCGCCCGCTATCTTGACTTCTCGCTCGAGCAGGTCTTCCAACTCATCATCGGTCATCATCAACCAGTCCTTCCAGCGATCCCAACGTCCACACGGCCCAATTGTAGGCGTCGTCGTCTTTGCGCACGATCCGCTTCAGGGTGTCTATGCATTGAGCAAGCAGCAGCGCGGCTGCTTTGCACTCGTCAGGTGTCGGTGGATCGTAAACATCCGGTGCGCTTGAGTATGCGACG
>Ga0208434_1000908_pt1 | contig 12916 bp, 13 predicted proteins | sample 13_taG_FD_184086 | JGI IMG/M metagenome (GOLD analysis project Ga0208434, IMG submission 184086) | Marine viral communities from the Subarctic Pacific Ocean - 13_ETSP_OMZ_AT15268 metaG (SPAdes) (version 2) | ecosystem: Environmental > Aquatic > Marine > Oceanic | place: Pacific Ocean | collected... | reverse complement strand
TGCGATGCTTTTGCTTTGCAAGTAAGAATGCCATCCAAGCACACCAATGCCAAGTGCACGTTGACGAATAGCAAAGTTGCGAGGAGCTTCCATAAAGGGTAAAGCTTCTGCCTTATCGATGAATTCTGTCATAACAGCATCGAGGAAGCGAGTAAGAACCTGCACTGCATCAGTGTCTTTCCATTCGTCATAATGAAGAAGGTTTAATGAAGAAAGGTTACATACAAACGATTCTTCATTATTGGCTGATAAGCAAATTTCAGAACAAAGGTTTGATGCATGGACACGCCTTTTGTTCTTTTTATACGCGGCAGGGGCATTTTTATTTACGGTGTCAGAAAAGAAAATGTATGGATAACCAGATTCGTAACGCTTTTGAATTACCTTTGCCCATATTTTTCTTTTTTCTTTATCACCATCAATTATTTCCTTCATGAACTTATCACTGACAGTTACACCAATTGATAAGTTTTGAATAGGATGGCCATCATCACGAATCTTTAAAAATTCTAAAATGTCGGGATGTTCAACGGGTAGGTACGCAGCAAATGATCCTCTTCGTACATTTCCTTGTGCCACAACATTTGTCACGTTATCAAATAGCTCCATAAAATGCGCCGGTCCATTTGATGTTCCACCATCAGAAATTGGTGCACCTCTTTCGCGAAGAGAACCAAAGTATCCAGATGTTCCTCCGCCGACCTTTGTCATCATTCCCGTTTCGGCCTGCTTATAAAGAATAGATTCCATTGTATCATCTATATAAGAACCAAAGCACGAAATAGGCAGTCCACGCTTAAGTGCATAGTTTGCCCAGATGGGAGATGATAATGAATACCATCCTCGAGACATATAGTCTTCAAATTTTTTCGCAAAGCCTTTTTCCTTAAGTGCCTTTTCTGCAGCACCAGCAATTTGCCTAATTCTGTCTTCTGCTTCTACGCCTTCGGCTAAATAGCCACGTTGAAGAAAGAGACGAGAATCTCGATTTAGCCAATAATATTTGTCCATAATTTATATATCAAAAGAGATCGTCTTCGTTGTATGATTTATCTTTCTTAGAATATTCAGTAGGCCTTTTCCAGAAAAAATCGGTTGAAGTATTACCAAGAACATCTTCGTCGAACCATTGTGTTTTTTCAAGTAATTCTGCATCAATATCATCAAACACTGGTTCAATGTTGATTTGTTCCAATGACTCATTAAGGCGATTCTTAATAAAGTTTTTCATGATAGGAGAACTCAGATTTTCTGATTGATACCCATTTACCGACCACTCAATAATTTTTGATTCAGCCTCATACGCCTCAACACATTCTTCACGAATACGATCAATAAGTTCTTGATCAAAAAGCTCGGGATGTTCTTCTCGAATAGTGTTTACAAGTCTAATACCAACTAATGCATGAATCATTTCTTCGCGAGAAGTATAAGCTACTTGCTGTGAAACATCTTTAAGTTGGTTTTTAAAACGATTAAAGTAATTGATTGTATAAAATTGACTAAAAAGAGAAACGTTTTCAACGTATAGAGTAAATAGAACAAGCGAATAGACGTACTGTTTTCTTTTATCTTTATAACGCTTTTTCAAATATTTACGCAGATACTTAACACGATTTTGAATGATTGGTAATTGTAAGTTTTGCTCAAAAACTTCTTCCATATCAAGAATGCTGAGTAAACGTTCATAAGCATTATTATGAATAACTTCAACATTTGCCATTACATAACCGAGGTCAGTAATTGAAGGATGAGGAAGGTTTTGGCCTACGTTTGCCCAAAATGTTTTTACCGCCACTTCGATTTGTGCAACGGCTGATAAACAACGAGTGACCATTTCTTTTTCGTTGTCTGGCATGTTCACCTTAAAATCGTGAACATCTGTTTGAAAGCTAAATTCTTTATCGGTCCAAAAACCGTTATGCATTGCTTGAATATAATCTTCCGTCCAAGGGTAGTGATCTGGTTTACGCGAAACTTGTTCTATAAAAATTGACATAGCTGTGTTGATTGAGGTTTTATTATACCATAAAGAACGCCAAAGTAAATACAAATATTACTTTGCTTTATGATAAAGTGCGCGTAAAGCACCATTAAAGGAATTGCGCAAAACAACCACAGCCTCTTTATTTGAGTTATAGTAGTCTGCAATTTTTGATTCGTCCTCATTTAGAAACTTTGACCAACGTTCGTACTGTATTCGGCCGGGCTTAAAATGCATAAATGTTTCGGCGCTAACATCAAATACTTTGTACTTTCGTTTTTTCACAGAGCCAAGCGGTTTATCAAAAGTAGCTACAGACCCTGTTGTGGTTGTTTCTAATTTCATCGAGTTATATCTTCCTGAGTAATGAATATGTTTTGTCGTGTTTTTAAGTGCTTTACTTTAAAAACCGTATGACCCAATATTGAGCCATACGGTTCAGGCGCCGTAACTTCAACCAATGTACCTTTTTTCGCTAATAGTTCTCCGGTTTTTGGTAATGCAATGTCACGGACAAGTGCATATTTTCCTTGTTCTATATTTCCTTCTTCGGTAATATACCACTCATTTAACTCAGGTGTATAGTCCGAAAAATCTATTCCATTTGATTTTTCGAGAATACTAATAAGCTTTTTATCACTTATGTTTGTATGCTCTTTAATCAAATAAAGTGCTGAAGCATATCTTGCAATGGTGCTTTGACCAAGAGGAATCTTTCCTAATAATCTGCGGATATTAAAAACAAGCCGATGAAAAATAGTATAAGCCGATTTTTCTTCAGATGTTTCTGGTTTTTTGATTTTAGTGCCTTTTTCATCTACTATTCCCTTTTTAAATGCATCGGTTTTTTGCCAAGGCATAGTAAGTAAACGCAGAAAGCGTAAAGCGTAAAAAAAGTCAGGTCCTCTAAATAATCCCATAATTTAAATGTTTTTTAATTTTTTTGCTATTGATAAATCAACGCTAACGTCTTTGTATATGTTCGTTGGTAAGTAATTTAAGTAAATTAGGAATGATTTTAACGCGGGCCAAAGTTCTTCATCTACTCTATAAAATAACATTCTTGTTGCGGCTTGTATTTGAAATACGTTATATATTGAAATTATATGATTTAAAAGTAACCTTTCTTTTATCTTGCCAGAATGCCGATAACGTCTAAGTAATCTTACAACATATTTAAACTTTGCAAGGTCTTCATAGAAATCATCGGCACTCAAACAAGAAGGATTCTCATAATACTTTGCTGCAAATAACTCGAAATTGTCGTTAGTTAAATTGTCAAATAACTTCATGTAAAGTTATTTATCAATCAAGTCCTGCAGTGAGTGAGGAAATCGCATCATTAACATTATCAAAGTATTCAATACCAGATGATTTACCACCATCAAACTTGATTTTTCCTTTTTCAATAGAGAAGTCAATGACTGCACCCATTCCAAAGTCTGCTGTATTACCTTTTACTCTTCCGCCAATCTTTTTTGCAGTGGCAAGAACTTTTTTAAGGTCGGCATTAGATGCTTCTTCAATGCTAGCTTCTTCGAGGCCTTCAGCAAGCGTAGCATCAACAGCATTACTAGGAACAAGCTTTGGATTTACTTTCATTTGTGTTAATCCTTTTTCAATGGCTTGAGCACTATTGTTTGCTTTCACATCAACGGTTTGTCCTTTGAAAAGCTTACCTGTTTTTTTCGTAATAGTAACTGTCCAAAACTTGGCTTCTTCAAGATCAGTTGATTCTTTTGCTACGCCTTTTCCATCAGGAGTAAGCTTAACAAGTTTGTCTAAGATAAAATCACGAGAACCAATTTTACGTTGCTTAAATTCTATTTCAGTTTTTGGTGTGTCCTTTGCTTTAAATGTAATAGACTTATTTGAAATGGCAGTAACTACACCAAAGTTTGTTTTGTCTCCTACTTTAAGTTGTTTTACCTTTTTAGCAATATCATTAACAGATTCATCAAGTTCAGCAGATTCTGACATTGCATACCCCATTGCAATTTCATCCATTTCCGAGAAAATTACCCCCAAGGCATCTTCCATTTTTTTGAATTCTTTATTGTAATTACCTCCAAGGTCACGGTTAACCATCTTATTTGCCTTTGAACCAACACTAAGTGGTTTTTCAATAAATTCAAGATATGTTTCTACTTTCTTTAGAATCTGAGGTAAATTCTGTTGATAAACGACCGCTTCATCGAGGCCACGCTTTTTAGCTTCCTTTTCAGCAGCTTTCACGTCATCCTTAAATCCATCCCATGGATTACCTTTTGTGCTTCTAAATCTATCAAGCCATGCTTTGAGTTGATCATCTTTGACTTTGGAAAAATCAATGGCTTCATCAAGTTCGACGTCTTCCTTAAGGCCACGCTTTTTAGCTTCCTTTTCAGCAGCCTTAACATCATCCTTATATCCATCCCATGGATTGCCTTTTACCAATTTAAACCTATTGAGCCATGCTTTGAGTTGATCATCTTTGACTCTGGACCAATCGATCGCTTCATCAAGTTCAGTAGAATTATATATTGGAGGATATGGACTCTTTCCCATGCCGGCTATATTACCTTTTTTATCTTTTTGCACTTTAGACAGCAAACTAATTTCATCTTTAGTAAATTTTTTATTTTTAAAGGCGGGGTTTTTAAAGAGCATTCTTCCATAGTCGGCTAAACTTCTATTTGGATGCTTGGCTATTACATCAGCAATGGCGTCTTGTCTTTCTTTATTTGATTTGGCTTCATTAACAGAAACGGATTCGCCGAGAATCTTTTTGGCGACATCTACATCCATTTCAGACGGATATGTTTTACCATCAAATTCAAACTCTTTATCACCGGCTACTGCAGCTTTTGCGGCGGCTTTAGTAAATTCGTTTGCTTCTTCAATATCCTTTTCGGTTAAAGGAGAAGAGCCGCGGCGCTTTTCTTTATCGATTGAATGAAGGTCAATAAAATCATCATGGCCTTTGCCACCACGGTTGGGTTTATAATCTTTAGCATTTTCAGCCATAACGCTTTTTACGGCATCTGTTAATGCTAATGTTTCTTTGTCATTGATTCTCATAGTAGTATTTATAAGTTTATGCTTTTTTGTTGAGGTTTTTAATTCTTTCGGCCTCCATTTTTTTTATTTGAGGAATAAGTTTTTTAGCGGTTTTTTTGACTAGTGCTGTTTTTAATTCAAGCTTTTTGTCAATTTTCATTTTTTCTGTATACGATAAATCGTTATATGATTTACCACCAGCAAGTTTTTTACGTACAATATCTCGAGCCTTTTTCTCAGCTCTTTCTTTTATTTTGTCTGGAGACGCCTTTTTACGCATAGACAATTTACGCTTCATCTTAATTTTTGAGGCCAACCTTTTCATTTGGCGGCTGCGCTTCATTCTTTGCGCGGTGTTCAACGGCTTTTCAACCAGATATTGCCTAAAGGTTTTCATGCACTAATCATAAAAAAGCTTGTTATGACTCCACCAATAAGGGCTGTTAACACGATCCACATCACTTTGCTCCAAACGTTTTGCGCCTTTTCGACGTCGTGCACTTTAGTTTCTACGTCTCTTAAACGTGCTTCAATGTCGGACAATTTTCTGTGTTGTTCAATGTTTAATTGTTCTAAGCCAGCAAGCTTTTCTTCAGCCCTTGCAATCGAAACAACTGCATCTGCTAACTTATCAATCTTTTCTTCAATACGATCTAGTCTTGTTTGTTCTGATGAATTCATTGTCCCATGTAAATATTGTTATGCTCCAAATTCGTGTCCTGCAACACGTTTCATTTGTTTTACATATTCTTTAAAGTCTGGTTTTTTCTTATATAATTTAATTGAAATTTCGTCGCGCTCTTTTCCTTTTATGCGCCATGCATATCCTTTTTCGATATGATCAGGTGATGTTGTTTTAACAACTCGTCTTTTAAAACCTTGCTCCCAAGTTTCTCCTTTGTATTTACCTTCACCTTCAGTAAGGTTTGAACGGCTTTGCCAATCAAGGGATTTTTTATCATCTTTAATTGGTCCACCTTTAGCCCATGTATGACATGCTCGAGCAGAATGACATTTGAAATGGTGCATCCAACAATAACCGAGTTCACCATCCTTATCAGATGTTTCGCCGGGCATGCAATCTTTCATTCTTTCAGAAATATCAAATGCAACGCAATTGGCGCAGAGTGATTTTTTTGCAGCTGCTACTGTTGTTTTCCAATACTTTGCGATGTCTTTCCAATAATCACCTGGCTCATCAACGTTGAGTGGACCGTAATTATATTGCTTAATTGTGGCATCACGATTTTTCGTATTAATCTTGAGGTCCTGTGTAGCAGGAGGACATTTGGCTTCTTCAAGCGATTCCTTTTTACCTTTGTGTTTTGCCCAAAGGTCTTTATCTGCGGTGGTGCGGGTTTTCCCTCCAGTGATAAACGAATTGACTCGTGCATATGCCCATTGGTGAGGTGTTGCACCTGGGCGGTGACCTGTTTTCCACGCAGCCATACCACGATCGAATACCTTTTTCAAAATGCCATAAGAAATACCTGACTCATCAGCCTTTTTCTTTAAACCAGCAAGTTGTTTTTCGCTAAGTTCGCTTTGGCCTGGTGTATCCTTTTTATACTTATCGGCATATTCATCAGTGCCAACTTCTAAAGCTTCATTTTTCTTTTTGGTGATCGCCTTTAACTTTTCAAGGTGATCTGACCAAATTTTATATGCTGCTTCAATATTCTTTTTCTTTTCAGGGTCTTTAGTTTTACCAATTGCAACCTTTGCTCTTTGTTGCATAACTAACGTGGCCTGAACTTTATGGGCATGAGTACGATCAGAAGCCGTAATTATTTCAATGCCTTTATTTGCAGTAGCGGCATCTTTAAATCCTAAACCATGAATTGTTCCCTTTGGGTCCTCATCGGTATATAAGTCTGAATGAGATGATGAGCCAGTGTGTTGTCCTTTTTTGCGAGGTGTTCTTTTTTCTGCTTCTTCGCGTGGTACACAATCTGGAACCATTCCAGGGTATCCTTTTTTCTTTTTCATTCCAACCATCTTATGTGTTTTCCAACATGGTCCTGAATGATCGTCTTCTACAAATTCGCCAAACCTTTTGCGATAAGCAATCGTGTGTTTTGAAAGTTTCGTTTTACCTCTTGCATCACCGGGTGCAGGCTTATATGCACGAGGATCATCATCATCCATTTTAGCCTGTTTGTTGAATTGTGCCTGACGTTTTGCTTTAGTTGATTTAGAAAGATCTTTTCCGTATGCAGGATTAAGCTTTTCGACAAAGTGTTTTTTGTCAGTGCTATCAATAATGTAGTTGGGTTTGCGATGTTTAATCGTAATCAGGTCACCCGATTCTGTCCAAACTTGGTCACCAATGTTAAATATTTCGCCACTAATGTATTGTTCGCGCTTGTCCGAAACTTTTTCAAGTTGAACATGTTTACGGAAGTTAGTCATTTCCTTTAATCCCATTCTTTTACGAATAAGATTAAATAGCGTCATATCTTCACCGTATGCCTTTGTTAGTCCTTTTGAAAACTCTTTGAAATCACCGTTTTCTGCGGCTGCCCTCATTTTTGAGGCACTCATACCACTTACATCGTCTGAATCAGGATCACGTTCACCGGCAGAAACAATTTCAATACCATGTTCAAAATCGTAAAATCCATGGCGACCTTTTACTTGGTTATACTTTTTAAGTAATTTTTGAAATTCTGATACGCGGTCAGAACCAACAACCATTTTGATTTTTGTAAAACCCTGATCGTATAAAGCTGAAGCTATGTGCAAAACTGTTTTAGCATTTTTATCTTCGATAATATTGCGCCCATGCTTAGGAAACATTTTACGCATAATAGCAATCTTTTCTTTATACTCTAAAGGATTTCTTTTAGGGTCATTTGATTGAGATGCGTAAACACGATAAGAATTACCAATGGCCTCGGATGCAACCTTTCTAATAAGCTTTTCGTGGCCGACAGTGGGAGGATTAAATCTACCAAAGGTAAAAACTATCTCGTTCCTTTTTTCTTCGTTAAATTGTTTAAAGGATTTCATTATCTTTTGCTTCCGTTTTTAATAATCTGTTTGTATTTATTATCGCTCACAAAAGCTTCCACTTCGGCCAACGCATGAATTTTAGTATGAAGTGCTGAACCATCGGTAAAGTTGTATTTAAGAAATTCAGAGTCCTTTGCTCTTGATGCCAATTTCTTGACATCCCTTTGGACATCCTTTTTAAGACGATCAAGTCTCATTGATCCATATCCATGAATTAGAACAGTTGGATTATCGGGATTTTCGTATGTCCAATCGTCAAAATCGACGGTGCCGGCCATTGCTTGCTCTACAAGAATTTCGTTAACTGATTGTATTAAGTCTTTCATATATTATCTTTCCCAACCTTTCACCACGTCTGGTGAGAAATTATTAGTTGAAAATTCTAAACGGTCAACAAGTTTTACTGCACCGCCTTCATTATCGATTGCAACAAATCCTTCTGAACCTGTTACTTTAAATCCATTCCTCGTTCTTACAAACGTATCAATTGTTTTTAACTTATCAAGTTTTTCAATGATAATAAGCTTAGCATCAACAATCGCGTTTTGCAATTGAAACATGAGGTCTAAGTTTTTCCGATTGCCTTTTGAAAAGAATTTCATTTCTTCTTCCTGTTTAGCAAGAACTGCAAGCTTACCTTTTTCACTTTTACGTTTTTCGTATTCCTTTGCGTACTTATCATTAAACCAGCTAATTAAATCATTAACGTGCTTTGCTGTACTTTGAATACGTTCACCTTTTCGAACAAGTGTGTTGTTAAATGTTTCAATCTTTGTAGCAAGAGCAGGATTATTTTCAAGCTCGTTAAGTGTTGTTGACTTAATCTTTTGGAAAATTTTGCCTGCCTTTGAAAGTTGTTGAGTAACTTCTTCAGTGTCGGCTTGAGTAAGAGTAGCAGTACCAGAAAGGTCCTTTGGCAAATCAGCATCGATCGACCAAACGGATGCTTTCTTCTTTAGTGATTTAACATTTACACCATAAGACGCAGTCATTGACTGGAAGTCTTTGCCTTTGTATGTTGTATGCCACACCACACCAATGTTTGCCTTAAGCAATGTTTTTGCTAAATCAGAATTTGCAGGAACGGCATAAACAATTGTGTTAGGTTGAAATGTAACGTACTTTTCGCCGTCGATTGATTCGGAGTTTAAGTCGCCCTTTGTAAACATAACATCACCCTGAATTACATCTTTAATTCCAAGGTCTTTCAATTCGTTAAATGCGGTAACAAGCTTATCCGCAAGATCACCTGAAGTATCTTCTCGCACTTCTGCTTCTGACTTATAAACTTTGGGATCAGCATTAAAGATTCCTTTTTTAGCAACGAAGAATTTACCATCGCTTGGATCAACACCGGCAAAGACTGCAGGTGCACCGTCCCATTTAACTGTAACGTTTTTAGAAGAACTTACTTTGCCAGCAAGCATATCCCTTAACGAACGTAATGCAAAGATTGCTTCTCTTGCTCCATTGACGCCGCCATAAATTACACGATCTTCGATATGAGTCATGTGAACGTTTTTGCCAGGGCGGGAAGCTTCTTCAATATATTCGCTAAATGATTTCATTGCTGATTCTTCGATAGAAATTTTGAGGTTGTTTTCACCAGTCTTAAATAAGCGGTGATATTCCATTTTAGGAATAGTAAGGATGTCTCCTTCTTTTAGTTCAATGGGCGTCTTATTATCGAATTGAAAGAACCAACCGTTGCCTTCTAAAACTGTGACTTTACGATGTGCTTTATCGCGATGCCATACGAGTTCAGATGATTCAACATTGGGAGCAAATGTTCTAATCTTTTTACCCGAAACAATTTCGTCTGTGTATGGTTTACTCATTACTTATATTTATATTACCAAAAAAACGAACCGCCTCCTTTTAAACCAAGTTCAGATGCATATCGTGGAAGATTGCATGACCAATATCCCGGCTTTGTTTTATCCTTTTTTGCTGCGCAGTTATGACGTGCGGCGAACGATTTCCTTGCAGCAGGGTCATTAATTTTTGCTTGTAGACCAGATGTGTCTCCAAATTGAACTTTGATTACGTTACCTTTTTCGTTTTTGACGTAAACGTAAAACTTTTTATTACCGCCACGCTTTGGTTTATTTAGTTCTACCTCTTTACCTTTGTATTCTGCTTCGTTAATAAAGGGATGATCTAAAGGTACTTCTTCATTTTCGTATAGACCAAATTCACCAATGTCGGTTGAAAGAAGATACTCATCAAATTCACCGACGTTTAAATTTTCCTTTAGTGCACGAGCAGCGCAAAAAAGCTTATAGTAGTTTTCGCTATGAGGGCGAAAAACATTTTCAGAAAGTGGAATCCCATTTTCTTTATGGAAATCTAATGCTTTATAAACTTCTTCGTCAATCATACCTTTTTAAATTTTTTACCAAAAGCACTGTCAAAATAGTCAATGTTTTTCTTACTCATCGTGTTTTTGTTTATCGCATATATAATTGTGGCGCCACCAGGGGAATTTTCATATACATAAGATTGCCATTTTTGACCTCTAAACATTTTATTCCAGTTTTTAGCATATCTAGTATATAGCTTTGATCTACCCAATTTACCGGTGCTTTTATCTGCGGAAAACTTTATCATTTCAATTTGGTGACCATAGCGGTCGATATAATCTTGCATCATCGCTTGGATAGTCGCAAACACTCTAAAAGGATTGCCACTATCCATTTGCTTTGTAGTTCTAGAACCCTTTGCTCCGATCCCACTAAATACAATTTCATGATGCTCAAATCTATTGGGATCGGGGCGTGGACCTTGTTCCCATTCTTCGTTATACTCTACATCAAATTCGATAATCGCGCCGTTTTCCGTAGTAAATTCTCCATTAGCGCCTTCAAGATAAAAGAAATCCCACGTATAAGCGTAAGGCTTCGCGGTAACTTCTACTATTGTTTCTATCAATTTCATTTAAATAGTGCCTTAAATTCTTTTGTCATTCCTGCCTGAAAAGAAGGTGCCGAAGAAAAGCTGCCTTTATATCTTAATTGTAATTGCACAATTGGTGTTTTGCCAATCACTAAAAAGTAATTCAAATTTGCGGCAGTCGCACCAAAGTCAAATGCCTGTTTCATATTTTTATTTCTTACGATTTTAGGAGGGCCTTGATTAAATAAATCATCAAGAACAGTTGTCATAATGTCAATATCTTTGTATTCTCCCTTTTCAATTTTTGGCCCACTTTTCAAGTATCGGCCAATTCCTGTTACAAGTGCAAAATCAAAATTTACTTTTTGTAAATCTTTAAGTTCGGCCTTAAAAATAAGTTGAGTAAGTTGCTCAGCAAAAATATCAGAGTTTTTCAAAAGTATGCTATCAATTTCTTTGAAAATACTCTTAGATGAAACCAATGATGAATTAATAACTTTGTTATCAAGAGCTCCGACATATTGTTTCCAAGGTCTTTTCTTACCAGAACCAATTAGAGTTTGAATTGCCTTTTTGCCTTTAAGTTTAATTATTGGCGCTAATGATTTTTGCGTGGCGGGCGGTAAGAGTTTAACGCTATTAACGATTATATTCGAATAAAACTCTCCAATTTTATTTTCTAAATCATCCTTTGTTTTACTAAACTTTTCATCAGCTTCAGTCGCAAAGGCGATTAACATCGATGCAAATGATTTATTAATTAGTGTTGGGTCTGATTCAGAAGGAAGTTTCTTTTTCTTAAGCGAAACACCTAAAAAGTTTTTGCCTTTCTTAACGATAAAGTCAGATGAGTTAAAGTCTTTCATTCCATATTTTGTTCTCTGGAATTGTTTAACATCATCATCCCAGGCTTGGCCGGTGAGATAAACTTTATCCGCGTTTAAATACATTTTTGGTAAAGCGGCTGCGGCCGAAATTGCTTGAGCAAGATTTCCATAATTCTTTTCCATTCCTTTTACTTGACCTTCGGTGTGTCCTACAACCTTTCCGCTTGCAACTAGTTTTTTAACATTTTCAATGATGACATCCATTTCGTCAGAAGTTTCAGGAATCGTAATCTTAGGAAGTAACATGAGAGCGGCCGTCATAAGTTCATTAGGATCTGCATCTGATTTAAATCCTGCCTTTGGCCTATTTTTTACATAAATGCTTTTAACGGCATTTGTCGTACTTACGAAAGCAAAATCTTTTGTTGCCCGTGCAGGTCTTACGGGGACTAATTCCCATTCGCTTGACTGATTAATTATATCTACGGCAGATGCAACATATGCGGGGCGTTGACCGCCTGGCATATATTGATCTACATAAACAGTTTTGCTATTTGTGCTTGTATTAATTGCTATATCTTCAGCTTTAATATTAGCAATGGTTGAGTCAATCTTTTCTAAAAACGCAATAACATCGACCTCTAATTCATCTAAAGGTTCGCGTGCAGCTTCAGATAATTTTATATATTCCTTTAGACTAAGCATAGGTTTCGATCATTCTTGTCAGTTCAGCATCAGCGACGTTTACACCAGATTCAATTGCGCCGGCTTGCATGTTTAATGCTCTCTGAAGTTTTCGTAGGTTTGCCGTTTGTTTGGACTTTCCTTTACGCAATAAATTGACGACCTTTTTACGAGTTGTCATATCAAGACTAAGGTCGCCATCAATTTTTATTTTATCTACAATGGTGTCCATAAAATCGTAAATTTCAATATCGGTTGGATTGATTTCGATCATAAATGCGCGGGTTCTAAGAGCACCATCAGGATCAAGCTTATCTAATTTTAGGTTGGAGATGAAAATAACCTTTCCAGTAAATTCAAAGAAACGTGGAATTTTACCTTGATCAATTAATTCCTCAGGGTCATCGTATTCATCTGGTTCAACGACGTTTTTACCCATTTTGTTCCAAACCAATTTTCGTACTTTTTTAGT
>Ga0208434_1000906_pt1 | contig 12936 bp, 15 predicted proteins | sample 13_taG_FD_184086 | JGI IMG/M metagenome (GOLD analysis project Ga0208434, IMG submission 184086) | Marine viral communities from the Subarctic Pacific Ocean - 13_ETSP_OMZ_AT15268 metaG (SPAdes) (version 2) | ecosystem: Environmental > Aquatic > Marine > Oceanic | place: Pacific Ocean | collected... | reverse complement strand
TTTCAACAGGGTATTATAACACAGGGTTCTTAACATGCGCTAGTGTGATTAAGCGTTCATACTCAGTATAATCAGCACCGCGTGCGGTGTCTATCCCTAATGATAAGAGCAATTCAGCGGGTGACGTGTCTACACAGTGCTTGCATAAGAGATGCACCGCAAGGTCAACGGCCTTAATCTCAGTTACTTCAGCGCGTGTGATATACACTTCAGGTTGTATTAATAGCGCGGGCGTGCAGTGACGGTCACGCAACATTGTACCCTTGTAAGGCGCGCGGGCATTGAAGCGCGCGTGTACAATATCCGTGTAACTATCAACACCACAAACGTGAGCTATTATAGCACGGCGGCATTGAAGATCTAAGTAATAGCCCTTTAAACTAGAGAAACCGTCAAGACAAAGGTTGCCCATATGCGCCGTTATAAAATCAATAATAGCCGTGTATCTATCAGCACGCCGTGAGTCATCAGCGGGCACGGTAAAGATTAAAGCAAGCACAGCGTCAAGCCCATACTTAAAGAAGTGTTTGCGCCCCTCATACGCGCCGTCATATTTAAGCCCTGTTGCATACTTGTACTTTAAACGAGATAAGCGCCGTTCAACAGCTTTGTCAGTCATGCCCAGCATGAGACTGATTGACTTGCGTGTAAAAAACATCTCAGAACTTTGCGCCGTGCGTACAATCTCAGCACTGAAGAACCGCTTGAGCATGATTGAACCTTTGAAACAGTAAGTGTAAAGTGACACTATAACTTATCAATAAGGTGTCAACAATGGACAATCTAAGCACTGTTTTAATGGATATCTTGCCCGCCATTGTTGCCGCTGGGGGGTTGCTGTGGAGTTTTAGTAAACAGATTACACGGATTGAAGCACAGTTGCAGACTCTTGAACATCAGGTGCGTGACTGTAAAGACAGCATTGAAAGCAACCGACAAGGGCGTATTGAAGTATTTGGTGTGATCAACAACAGCCTGAAGCCGCGTGACGAACAGGCAAGCGAACGCCTCGCGCGTGTTGAAACGCGGCTCAATGAAGGGATAGCGCCCAGTGAAGTATACACGCGCCTTGCAAAGATTGAGGCTGAACTTGATGTGCTGAAATGAAGCAAGCCTTTGTCATACTTGTGTGCATTGACCTTGTTGATTCAACACGGTTTATTGAGACACAAGGTGACGTGCGTGCAAGTCAAGCAATGCGCGTTTATGACCGCATATTCAGGGGTTTGTTGATCAAGTATAACGGCCTTGAAATTGACAAGACTGACGGCGCTTTACTCATATTTGAAACCATGCGTGAGGCGCTGGCGTACATAACAGAGTATCACGCACTTGTTGAGCATCACCTTGATTTGCGTTCAAGGGCGGGCATACATTGCGGTCACGTCATAATGCACAGTAACAGTGCTCACTTTGTTGCACGGGGTGCAAAGCCTGTTGAAATCGACGGCATCCACAAGGTCATCACGGCGCGTATCATGAGTGTTGCACAGGGCGGGCAAACCCTTACAAGTCAGCGCGCGGGTGAATATGCCGCTAGTGTGCGCGGCAAATTGTTAATGCGTGATGTAGGGGTGTGGAGTTTAAAAGGTGTCAGTAAAACATTCAGGCTGTACGCAATATCAGCAAGCGCGCAACGGCTTCAAACACCTACAGAAAGTAATAAGGTGAAGTTGTTACGCCCGCCCCCACTAACACCCCGTCAAGTGTGGACACGCCGCTTTAAAGTGTGGGTTCTACCTCACCTGATACTGTTTTGTATTCACACTGTAACAAGTGTTCTTGCGGTGCTTGAGTTTGCGGGGGTGCTTAACGGGGGTATGCGGGAAATACACACGGGGGTGTGTGTGCTGATACGCTGGGTATACGCCCCCCTATATAAAAGCTTTTGGCTCGCACTACTTTGAACGCCATTTATCAAATAAATCTTTATCTCCTGTTCGCGTTGTCTTGCCCCCTGTAAGAAACGAATAGACGCGGGCGCGTGCCCACTGCTGAGCACTTGCACCCACTCTGTGACCACTTGTTGACCACGCTTTCAAACCCCTGTCATACACCTGTTCAATGATTGAGCGCGGGGCGTTGCCTACCTTTGCCGCCGCCCGCAAGAACTCATCTTTGCCCTTACCCTTAATCTCATCACGCACGGCGGCGGCAAGTTTAGTCTTACTATACCTACTAGGGCGGGTTGTTGTATTGGCATCACCTTCAAGGGGCTTGTATGAATCACGCCCTTTAACCCGTGCCTGTATCTGACGCTTGCGCTTCTTGCGGGCTTCACCCGTTAACCCTGTCAGGTACTTGTCAGGCACATGCGGCTTTGCACGCGCTAGCACTTCTAGCATGAGATGCCCCCCGCATAACATTGCGTCAGCCTGTGCGTGCCTATCATCACATACACCTAAACCGTCAAGTAATGACTCCACATCATTTAAGTCAATCTTTGCATATTGACGGCGGTACAGCGCCTGTGCCACACGGTTGCCCGTGCTTGAACCGTAACCGCTCACGCGTTTATACTTCAGTGCTTTCTTAATATACCCGCGCACGCTGTCAGGTATTTCAACGTGAGGCGCATATTCATCAGGTGCGTCAAGTGTCTCATCGTCATCTTCATCGTCATCTTCATCTTCAGGTAATGACTTTGTAAAAGGCGCATCACTAACAGGCGCAAACATAGGGTCAGCCGTGTGCATTTGCCCCGCTTGCTTAATGGTTATCTCACTAAAACTCTCAACAGCCTCTTGATTAGATGTTGCAACTTGAGCACGCCTCAACAGATCTTGAAAAGAAACGGGCGCGGGTGCTGGTTCATCTTCAATGAAATCTTCAGCGTGCAAGCCTAAAACAAGCGCGGTGAATGATCCCTTTTCAATATTCTCAGCGTCACGCACGGTGCGTGTTGCCCACTTATACCCCGCGTCACCCCCCCACAATAACCAACTGATCAAGCTGTTACTCGGCGGGTTCATTGTGTGGTGTTCTTTAAACGCCTTGTGACGGTTGAAGAAAGCAAGCATGCGCTTGACGGTCTTGTAAGACACGCGCCCTTCAACAAGATCAGCGGCGCGCTGTACGCCTGACCCTATACCTTGAGCACCCGCTTGCTGAGTAGACAGCCCGCCGCGCCCGTGCTCTTTTCTCAGGTCAAGCCCGCGCTGGGCTTGCCGCCGTACCGCTTGCGGCACATCATATGACTTACTCATTTAATATATCTTCAATAGTAGCACGCGCCGCCATATGCCCCGTTAAATCGCGCGGCGGCAATGTGGGGTTGCTTATCTCTGTGCCGCTGGGTGTGCCTTCTGCAAACTCAAACAGTGCATCAAAGGCATAATCACGGTTATCATGACGGCTTGAAATCTCAAAAGAATATGTTTTCTTTGTGCCGTTCTTTTCAACAGTGACTGTGCGCATCCTGTGACTATCACCCGTTTTGCCGTCATCATCTTTTGCAATCGTTATTGTTGTATTATCTCTGAGTTCATACACAATAGACCACTTATCAACAGTTGAACTGGGTTCTTTGTTTGAGTACCGCCTTAAATCTGCTACAACGTCAAGCATGTTCCAACCTTCTTTTGAAAGGTTGTTAAGTTCTGTCATCACTTCTCTGTTAAACTTATCTAAGCGCGGGTCATTCAAGTCAGTGCTAGAGTAAGGCGGTTTTGATGCTGGTTCACTAGCGGGTTTTGATGCTGGTGTATTAGCGGGTTTTGATGCTGGTGTATTCGCGGGTTTTGATGCTGGTGTATTAGCGGGTTTTGATGCGCGTATCTTTGCACCTATACCATGCACTTCATCAAACTCATTTAATAGTTCTTGTTTGGTTAGTGTCTTTGTTTCACCTTTGCGCGCGCCGTCATCGTATTCAATCGTCACCTTGTTACCGTTGACCGCTATGATGTGAGCGTGAACTTGCTTACCCTGACCGCTCTCAAGCATAAGTTTAGACCCTACTTTTAGATGTGCCTCATCAAGTAAATGCTTACCCCCTACTGTGTGAGTCTCTTTGTAGATGTAACGGTATTTAGTGCCACCCGTTGGAGTCATCCCAATAGGAATACGCTTGATATATTTATGCCCCGCGCCCTTTGCCAGCAATACACGCACGGTTAAAGATGCTTTGACTAGATCTGAAAAGGTAATATTACTCATTGATAAGCCTCATATGCAATGGCACTGTTTGTTGTGCGGATAGACAGCCGCGCGAATTAATCATATCATATGATTTACTCATTAATACACCCTTTCAGGGTCTTTGTCAGCGGGGTCAAGGTATTCACTCAAGTTGAATGCGGGGTCAACGGTATAACTAAACCCTTCAAAGCGCGCTGATGCGGCATGAGCGGTGTTCAGGTACGTCTCAACATTGAACACAGACGGCGGCTGAATGTGATAGCCTGAAAACGTCTCAAGCATAAGGGCAAACACACCCAGCACTTCACCCGCGCCGTCATACTTAGCCGTACACATAAACGGCGTATCATCCCACGTCAGCACAACCGTTGCAACCTTGCCCCTGTATTGACATTTAATCTGTAAGCTCTTACTCATTTAGCATAACCTTTTAATATTCCATAGGTGACAAGGTAATGGTGTGGATCAGTAAGCGCAAAGTCAGTTGCAATGCTCATGCCGCTGAAAATCTTTTCAACACCAGTTGTGACAAGTTCTGTTGACCCGTCACGGTACATCTTGCCCGTGTACTCACTTGCGTATTTATCTTCTAATGCCATCTCTTTGCCGCCGCCGTACAAGTCAACATCTCTTGTACCTGTGCGGGTCAAGTGTGTGAGCGTTGAAGCCTCTTGAATACGTTGCTGGTACGGTTGCCGCATGTCAAACGTGCCTTCAAGCGTATGCGCTAACTCATGCGCGGCGACACTCACACGCGAATCTGCTAAGCTCACTATTGATTCATTAACGTCAATCATTTCAGCGTTAGCCCTTACACCAGCTTTTGTTGCTGAAATCAATGTCTTGTGTGCCTCACGCTCAGGGTATGCCCGCACAAATACATCTTCAACGTGTGCAAGAAAACCTGACATTTGATTTATGACCTCGCGCTGGCGTTTCACTCTCTTACTTGTATCTCGTTTATGGCTCTCATGATAGTCACCTTGTTTATAACCTGAGTTCTCAAAACTAAAGTCAGCACACGCCTTTTCAACATGCTCTTGTATTGCCGCCCGTGCGCGCTGTGCAACTTCTGAGTTTAACCGCCGTTTCTCTATGTCATCTGTGACAGCGGCGGTGCTTGTCATGCTTGAGCACATTTGTTTCAGCGTCAGTTTACTATTACGCGGTTCAATGCCTGTGCGGGCGCGCACATCTTGCATGAAGTCTGAACGGCGCTTAATCGAAACTTGAGCCAGCGCCGCCCCCCCTGTTGTATCAGGTGACAACTCATAAGTTTCAGTAATGTGTTTGAGGTTGTCAGCCTGTGCTTGCATGATCTCGTTTAGCGCGTCAGGCTCATCTATTCGTACTGTGATAAGATCTTGGTACGCCTCAATTGCTGTTAACACGTCTTGATTGTCAGCCGCCGCGCGCTCTAACATGTTGTTATACCCCGCGACCGCCCCGTCAATGCTGTCACCTTTCAGCGCATCAAGACGCTTGACCATAATGTCAACAGGGTTGCGTATATCACCCGTTTGCGCTTTTACAAGCATCTCTCTGTGCCGCTCAATCTTATCAGATGTAACAGTGTGCTTCTCTATGATATTGTTATGAAGCGCGCTAGGCACGCCTCTTTTAATCTCTCGTTTCAGGCGTTCAACCCGCGCTTCAAGACGTGTGATAACCTTATCTGAGGAGTTTGCACGGCGGGCTGTTTTAAGTTGCTTTTCAGCTTGCCCCCGCGCCGCGTCTATCTTTGCACCTATACCATGCGTCTCATCAAACGCATTTAATAGTTCTTGTTTGGTTAGTGTCTTTGTTTCACCTTTGCGCGCGCCGTCATCGTATTCAATCGTCACCTTGTTACCGTTGACCGCTATGATGTGAGCGTGCACTTGCTTACCCTGACCGCTCTCAAGCATAAGTTTAGCCCCTACTTTTAGATGTGCCTCATCAAGTAAATGCTTACCCCCTACTGTGTGAGTCTCTTTGTAGATGTAACGGTATTTAGTGCGCCCCGTTGGAGTCATCCCAATAGGAATGCGCTTGATATATTTATGCCCCGCGCCCTTTGCCAGCAATACACGCACGGTTAAAGATGCTTTGACTAGATCTGAAAACGTTACTTTATTCATTGTTAAGTTTCACTGTATAAACTCTGTTAACGGCTTCATCCTCAACACCTGTGTCATCCTCAACACCTGTGTCATCCTCAACACCTGTGTCAGCCTCAACACCTGTGTCATCCTCAACACCTGTGTCATCCTCAACACCTGTGTCATCCTCAACACCTGTGTCATCCTCAACACCTGTAAATTGTTGAGGCGCTGTGCTGAACGCATTAATAAATGTCGGGTCAAGTATAGTGTCACCGTTGGGCAATGATGGAAGGTCATACAACGCCCGCACTTCATTTATTGTCATGAGTGATCTGACTTTATCAATGTTCATCTTAAGTTGCTCTTGAACCGTTGTTGCATCAAGCCCTGTAAACACTAATTCAAAGCGGTCATCTAACTGATTAACAACATAGCGGTTTAGCCACTGTTGAACCGCTCTTAATAGGGGGCGCAAACCCTTTTCTTTACTCATTAATGCACGGTCAACACCTGTGCCTTGATTCAGTGCTGAACGCACACCTTCTTGCCCAAAATGAAAGCCTAGCTCCATAGGGTCAATCTGATACAACGCACAGATGCATTTCATCAGGTAATGTTGCCACTGTTGAAACTCCATATCTTTATTACTAGATGAGAGATTAAGCGCCTTTAAATCTTCATTACTGTCAGGGTCAAGCTGGACTAGCGGCGTTTTCTTTGCGTTTGCTGACCCGCTAAGCATTTGATAAAACTCACGCCTGAACGATCTGAACAACTGGGGGTTCATCTTGCTCTTAACCGCAATAATGCCCGCAACAGATATGCCGTTTGTAAAGTTTGCCGCGTTGAATATATCAGCGTTTAATAGGTTTGTAATCAGTCCTATTGCTTCTTCAAGTTCAGGGAAACCGTAACCGTGAAAACGCAAATCTGAACGGGGGCGGCGTACACCAAAGCACATATCAGCGCCCATAAATTCAGCTTTGGGTTTATGGTCAATCACTTGAACATATTGCGGTTTGTTCGCATCACGCCGCCCCGCTGACTTTTCAGCGGCGCTCATCTTTGTACGCCTTATTGTGCGGCTGTCTACATTAACAAAGCCCGCAACGTCACCCCCCCTGTTGCGTATAACCTCGAAACAAGCTTGATCATATGTTAGTGAATCCCGCACAAGCATACGCAAGAATGATTCAAAGTTTGTGTCATGCGCAATGCGGTTGTCACCGCAATCAACAATAAACTGATACAGTTCTTGAATGTATTGCGTGTCTTGCTTGCTGGGCATTGCGTCACGGTCTTTTAACCTGATCATGAAACCTATATCATTACCGTCTTTTGACGGTGTTGCAAACTCAGCAACCTGATTAATACGCGTTTGAATTATTGATGCTATCAACGGCACTCTTGTCATTGATAGAAGTTGGTCATAATCTAAACCGCGTGACGTTTCACCCCCTTCATTCATACCTTCTAGCATGTAGGCATTTGCAATGTCACTTGCGTTGACCTGATGACTTGACGGTGACGGAGCTTTTGCGCTGGGGGCGGGCAACGCCTTAAACACTTCATCATCAGTGTTGACGTTATCCGTGTCACTTTTAAACCAGTCAAATAAACCCATTATTGCCTCATTTCATGAAGGGTGAAACACCCGTTGATTGTGCGCTGAACGTTGAAGGGCGCAAGACCGCTTCAAGGCTTGCGTCATTATCAAGGTCAATATCATGTGCGTCAATGAAACGCCGCAAGTATTCAACCCCTTCACTCGTTGAATACACACCCCCTATAAATATAACACGCGCAATGCCCGCTTGCTGTATCAGCTTAGCACATGCAAGGCACGGCTCACCATTGACCATAAGCCAGCACCCCTCAAGCGCAACACCCCGCCGCGCCGCGTTTGCAACCGCGTTTGATTCAGCGTGATTGCACCCGCGTGCAAGCCGTTCACCGCTGGGTATTTGTTCTAGTTCACGCGTGCATATATCTTCACCGCCGCAACAGCGTGACCCGCCCCGCGCACCGCCGTTATATCCATCTGTGACAAGGCTATTAATACGGGGGTCAATGATCAAGCACCCGAACTTGCGCCGCTTACACTCACTTAGTTGAGCAAGGGCGGTTGTTTGCTGTAACCAGTGTCTAAGGTGTTTAGTCTTCATTGATAAACAATTCTGTTGTAACAGGGAAATGAGCGCGTAAGAACTCAAGCACGGCCTTTGCAACGGCTTGCACTTCAGGCTGTGCATGTGGGTGCAAGCGTAGACGCAAGAACTTAAACCAATTCAACAGGTTACCTGACATATAAAACTCTGTGTATAAACACTGAGGCAACACCCCGCGTGCTTGCTCTCGACACACCCCCGCATTAATTAACAGTGCATATGATTCAAAGGCGGCTTCAACCTGATCTTGATATACAGCAAGCGCGGCGCTGTTATCTTGAACCGCGTCACCTGTTGAGCATTGAAGATTCTTAGCCGCCTGTTGCCTTAGCGTTTCAGGTATGAAGAACTCAAGCCCCTTGCTGGTATAACGGCGGGATACCTCATTGAATGAAAATGTGCGGTGACGCATAATTTGCTTGCTCACAAACAGGGGGCAAGTGATGCGCACGCTGACTGTACTGTGCTCAAATGGTGATGTGTGTTGCTCTCTTGCAAGAAAGGCAAGTAAGCGGCGCTCACCTTCATCAAGCTCATCATCAAAGCCGTCTAGTTCATCATTTAACAGGCTCACGCGTGCCGCGCTTACAGCCCGCTTATCATTGCCCATATAGTCAACGAGAGAAACGCCCCCGATAGAGTCACCATATATGTAAATCATCTCTGTGTTTCTATCCATGTGTCAACCTTCTGTTCTAAACGGTTCACAGCAATGCGCGTCTCTGTGAGTGTTTGTGTAAGCGTCTCAAGTATTTGCTTATCATTCTCAAGCGCCGTGACGCGTTGTTCCAGTTGCCCCATTGAACGCCCTTGCTGAAAGCGGTCTTTTACATATGTGTATATAAAGCCCGCTACAGTAACGGCACTCACTAGCGCCGTGATTGATATTGTGTCCATAAACACACCCCCGTTGTGACCGCCGCTGTGACGGCGGTTGTTGTGAATATCTGTGACGTGCAATTACAAGGGGGGCAAACACCCGCGACCGTTGTAAGTCTAAGTTGCATTTCAAGGTTGCGCACCCGCTGGGCAAGCACAGCCTCACGCGCCGCCGCCGCTTCAATAGTCTGCTGTAAGCGCACAATATCAAGTTCACCCCGCGTGTAAGTTTTACGCGATAACCACACACCCGCCTGACGTGCAACGCACCCTTGTGGTAAACGTGCCTTGTCACTCATTTGAAGGGCTGACGGGCAAGGCTTATGTACAACTTCACCGCTTTTAAGCACCCACTGCCCAGTTGACGGGGCGGCGCAAAGTGCGGCGCTCATGATTAAGAGTCTAACCACTGGTCAACCTCGCTTTCACGCTGACTTGTCAACTTCTCAGTTGCATCACGCTGGGCTTCGTTGACCCGCTCAATCTCATCAGCAACGGCGCGTGATTCCCGCTCTACTTCTTCTATCTTAGCCGTCTTAGTCTCAAGTTCTGTGCGCTTGCGTTGATTATCACCAAACAGGAGCGCGATAAAGCCCCCTATTACAGTAAGCGCAAGCTTCACAGAATAGATTAATGCTACTATAACGAGTAAGGCACACAGCAACGGTGCAAGTTGTTTTCTATGCTTATAAATAGCGTTCATTGTATACTCACAGGTGTTTATGTTCACCTGTAAATGTATCACTTGCCCGTCTAAATTTCTAGTGTTGTATTATCTAACAGCGCACGTTTAAGCGAGTCGGTAACAGATGCAAACACTGGACGTGACTTGACTTGATGATGCCGCTACTAGGCGCAAGGGTGCGCCGCCTGACTCAATCATGATTGCGGTGCTTGACATATGCGGCACGTCAGCAACGGAGGGTGTATGAGATTGCAACTCATCCACGCGGTAGAGATCACAGTTCAGATCTTCACCCTTTGCCTCAAAGAACACCGCCCACGTTCCACTTGAAAAGGATAACTCATTGTTACTCATAGTGAAGTCAGGCGTTGAAGTATCGGTGAACGGTAGTGCGTCACCAACACTTACTGCATCAAGCACACCCTCAATACGGTGTGTCTCGACAGGTGAGAGGTCACACACGTTCAGCCGAGATAGCATATCGTCTATATCCGCGTCACCGCTGAGAGTGAGTGGTCGCTCTATCGGTGTGGCGGTCGAGTTCTCGATCTCGCCAAATCCTATGCACCATACAAGACCGCGTGAGCCACGATGTGCGAGTATCGCGTTACCGTTCTCACTAGCCTCTATCACAGGATTTCCCTTAGACACACCTATCACGTTCATGACCGCACCTGAATCAGCATGATCTTGAAGACGCGCGTTGAACATCACAGTAGTGTTTATATTCTTCATGGTGTATCCCCACTTTCATATTGCCACAGTCCTGCCATTATAATTTTTACAGGATGCTGCACAAAAGGTTTATAATAAAAGTTCTGTGTTGCACCACCACTTGTATCAACAACATCACTGCTACCGCCTGACCGAAAAGTACCAAAGCTAGTATTCCCATTGCGTACAGTGAACCATATACGGTCACCCTGAACATAGTTAGCTTTAGGCTTAAGCGTTACGTTTAGACCTGTGCCATTCGTAAAGGCCGCATAATGAGTGTTAGGCTCACCAAAATTAGTGTAGGTGGCTCTCGGTAAATGAACTATCGTTAGATGTGCGTTACGTTTGTATGACATAATAAACCCCTTAGATTATATACCATTGTGAAGTACCATCACTTACAAGCGTGATAGCGTCGTATGTGTTACCTAGAGGAACACTCGTAGTAGCTCCATCATCAATAGTATCACTTGACGAAGCGTTGACGTGGATTGTGGGCGTAGCGAAATAATAACCGCCTGTTGACTTATTCTTAAAGGTATATTTAAACCCTTCGCCAGCAGAAGATGCGCTATTCATATACACATCAACCCCACTTTGATTAAGTAAATATATCTCTTCACTACCTGACGCAACACCTAGTGTCTCTGTAGCATTACCGCTAAGTGATGTCACAGTAGGAACACCACCACCACCACCAGCAGACGCTAAAGCGGTATCAATACCTGACAAGTGAGCCGTGATTGAGGCGGTGTTAGCGCCTGTATAGTTCACGCCCGTGTGCTCACCTACAATGTCATCACTAGCGATTGTCACAGCGCCGTTCACAACAGCTTGGCCGTTAACGATCTCAGCGCGGTTGTTGAACTCACTATCAATCCCTGAGAGATGAGTGGTTAGCGTGTCCGTATCAGAACCGACGTAATTAACGCCTGTGTGATCGCTGGTCAGGTCATCGGACGACTCAGGGGCAACGGTGCTTGTGATTGCCCACGTGGCAATTGAGATGCGTGAGAGAGCAATATGACCATTTTGTGAGAGATCAAACGAAGTCAGCCCATCGAATGTGTTAGTACCATCTCGCTCAACGGTCGTTGTGCCTGTGCCTAGACTCTTGACCACTACCTCATAACTCGGCTTGCAATCAGCCAAAGAAGGGAGCGTAATGGTCACATCACTAGCGGTGTTAACGATGTAAACTAGTCTATCCTCATTACCGTGTGTGATTGTTGAGTTAGTACCGCTCGCGTCTACCTCCGTTACACTCACAGGCGTGAACTCACCTAGTCTATAATTGACTACTAAGAAAGTGCCGCTTTGGTTCTCCACTAGAGTCTCAATGACTACGCGTTCACCAGCCTGTAAGGTGTATGTGTTACCACTGAGTGCACTGCTATCAAATCGTTTTAGGTAAGACCTATAGGTTATCCCGTTCTGGAAATTGTAAGCATTAAAGAGATTAACAGTCAGCGTTGATGAACCTCTATTCTCAACATAGAACCGATTACCATCTAAACCGTTCACAAAGTCATTGGCGCTGTATATATCAGGTAATGATATTGTGCGCGCTGTTGTCTCATCATAAGATGTCACATACTTATGACGCGCGTAAACAGTCTTTGAGATGTTACCTGTTAGAACTACCTCACCATGTACCGCACCCGCGTTTAAGAAAGCTTTACGGCCTGTATCATAGTTCAGCGCGGCGCCTGTGCTTAAGGCGCTAGTTGCTGTCTCTACTTCAAAAGCTGGCGACGTGAAACAGTACCACTTTACAGGGTCACCCGCACCTGATTGATACAGCCTTATTGTGCCTTGTGCTTCAATGGTGAGCCGTCTTGTGTATACTGCAACAGTGGGTGCGGCTGTGCCGTCAGCATAATATAGCGCACCCTGACCGCTAGTGTCATACAGAGAAACAAGCACAGCGTGTGCTGATAGATTCGTTACAAGTATGGTGCTACCATCAACAATTGAACCACTACCATGCGCGGGAACACGCACCTGAATACTACCTGTTAGGGTTGGTGAGATAACATACTCAGTATTGATAGCAAGGTTATTTATAATCGAACGGTCATCAAGCAACGTAGGTGCGACCCCGCCGCCCGCGCTGGCTAGCGCGGTATCAATACCTGATAAGTGAGCCGTGATTGAGTCTGTGTTAGCGCCTGTATAGTTCACGCCCGTGTGCTCACCTACAATGTCATCACTCGCGATTGTCACAGCGCCGTTCACAACAGATTGACTGTTCACCGTATCA
>Ga0208434_1000898_pt1 | contig 12977 bp, 17 predicted proteins | sample 13_taG_FD_184086 | JGI IMG/M metagenome (GOLD analysis project Ga0208434, IMG submission 184086) | Marine viral communities from the Subarctic Pacific Ocean - 13_ETSP_OMZ_AT15268 metaG (SPAdes) (version 2) | ecosystem: Environmental > Aquatic > Marine > Oceanic | place: Pacific Ocean | collected... | reverse complement strand
CTCACACGTGCAATTAAGTTAAACTTTATATTATAATAAATCATCAGGCAACAACAACAATCAATCAAACAGGACTAAATAATATGTCTAACACTAACGAACAACTACAAAAATTCTACTCTTTCCTCGAAGCCCAAGAAATGTTTGGTCTAAAGTTTGAAGATCTAAACGATGAGCAAACAAACCTACTGTCAAGAACATTACAAAGTTATCAAAACTTCTTCAAGCATGACTATGTTTTCTCAATGCCTCTCAAAGCAATAAACGACAAACTAACTGTAGAAGATGTTATTGATCTAGGTTATTTAATACATCCAGATACTTGGAGTGTAGTTCAAAAACTAAAAACTGAAATGGACTTTAGTGATTTAGATTTGAAGTATACTTACCACTTTGATGAAGACAATGTTTGGGAACTAGTTAATGATGACTGTGAAGAACTAGAAGAATATTTATACAGCGTTATGGATAACTTTGAAATGGATGAAGGCTTAGTAGAATACTACTGCAACTGGGACCGTATACAACATCACATCGCTCACGATCTTAAAAAAGAATTGACAGATGTTTGGAGAGACTCGCAGCTGATTATTGAGTTTACAGAAAAGTTAATGATGGACTATTATAAATACTGTGAGGAGACTTATGGCGAAGGCAAGGGCGATTATTATTGTGTCAAACCCAGTTATGATGTTTCACGTGACATCTATTCTAAATTGATGCAGATAGAACTAGTTTGTAATAAAACCCCCGTTCAGTTTCACTCAAGAAACTACTTAGATGAGTATCGTATTGGCAAAACAGACGAAGTAGATCTTACTCCCGAAGAGCAGGCTAAAGAAGATGCACAGATGGCAGCGTTTTTTGCGGCTTGGGCAGAGCATGATAAAGAGGTAGTTATCTCTGACGTGCAATAAATACAATAATATATTATAATAAACTATAAGGCAACAACACTTATTCATTAAGGACAATATAAAATGGAAAAATCAAACTTCACTCTTCCTGAAGTTAAAGTTGTAGACCCAGTAGAGCTTAGAAACTTTAAGTTAAAGAGGATAGACTATAAAATAAACACCCATACAACAGCATTAACAAACTGGAAGAGTAAGGAGAAAGTAAGATGTGGTTGGTTTAGGTCTGAATGGGTTGTAAACGTAAATGACTTTGGCAGCGTTATTATTATAGCATCAGCTCGTGGGATAATAAATACTCTTAAAGAAGAACAAGTATCTTTGTTTGAATTTTTTTCCTATAAAGAATGCTTTGTAGAACATCTATTAAATACGTATGATGTTGGTAAGGATGAGACAGAACTTTCTTTAGATGAGTTAAAAGTACCAAGATACGACCGCATTAAGCTTAATTTAATTTTAGATGAGTTAAAAGAGAAAAAAGTACCAAGATACGACCGCATTAAGCTTAATTTAATTTTAGATGTATATTTCCATTGGTCCCAATGGGGAAATTTTAGTTGATAAGCGAAAATTAACGTTGCTTTATACTCACACGTGCAACTTAGTTAAATAATATATTATAATAAATCATCAAATAACAACAATCAATCAAACACAATTTAAGGATACATTATGAAAAGTATGTTTAAAACTAAATCAATTGAGAAATCTGGAAACTTCACTATCACAACTACACCTCGAGGCTGTAAGTTTATAGAAGTAGATAATCAAGAAGCATGTCTTGATGTAAAAGCTATGTTTACAGATAAAGAAAATCAAGCGCTGTTCTATAATCTATCAACACACTATACTGTAGAGAATAGATCAGAAGTTATTGAGGAAGCTATCAAACAAGTACTAGAATTTGTATACGAAGACCACGGTAAAGATTTAGATGTTAGTGTTTATATTACTGATTGGATTATAGATGAAACATATGTCTTAAACGCAAAAAACGGTGAAAACATTACAGTTCTTCCAGATTTTAGTGAATTTGTTAAAGATGTTGCGCAAGATCTGTTTAAAGCTGAAGTTATTCACTAACAAAATAATACTCTACAACAATACATTCATTCATTCTTTAAGGATAAAATAATATGGCTAACATTACTAAAACAACTATCGTTATCTCTCACATCGTTGACCACGTAGAAACATTTACTTTTAACCGCAAACTAACTCCTGAAGAGTATGATCGTTTCTCTTCATCAGGCGTCCGTTGGTCAGATTTAGAAGAAGGGTGTGATGAGATGGAAAGTGAAGAAATCGACCACTCAGCATCATATGGTTATAACGTAGAGATAAGCGAAGAGTAAGGAACTCTTAAGTGTAATATAGTTAAATAATATATTATAATATAAAGTCAATACAATCAATCACTTATTCAATAAGGACTAAAACAAAATGGAAAACAATAACCTTAAAGAACTAATCCATATGATTACCTGGGCCCAGCAACGTTATCCTGAAGTATTCAACCACACCTTTTGGTGGAACCTGATGGAGGAGCTAGAAGAAAAAGGACAGCAGTTAACACTTGAAATTGCTGCCTACAAAATGCTGCCTTTAATGTATGAGAGTTATGTGGATAACGAGAATAATACTCTCGCGTGCAATTAAGATAAATAATATATTATAATAAATCATCAAATAACAACAACCATTCAATTAACCATTTATTTATTAGGACAAACATTATATGACTATGCGACGTATCGAACTACAAACAAAAGCTTGGGTTTCACTTTACATCGATGAAGATACAATTATCGCTCACAATAGAGCAAACGGTGTCACAGATTTATCAGATCTGAAATCAGTAGCAATTGCTATGGAAACTGGATTTTGCCCTCTAACAGAAGGTGGATGCGAAGAACTAGAGTTAAGTGAAGGAACAACACATGAGCTATTAAGAAAAGGCGTAAGCTCAGACATGTTTGATGATGGTGTATGGGAAGATGAAGATGATTTAGAACCTAACTTCGACATGTCTCATCTATACAACAATGAAGAATTTGTAGCAGCTTTTACTCCTCACAATGTTGAAGAAGTAGGATTACAATTTCCAATGAAAGATGGAGAAGAAGATTTTAACTACTTTTATCAAACGTTTATTCCACTCTTACAAAACAAACTATGGAAAGATCCCCAAGAAAACTATACTCTAGAAGACATCTTATCTTACTGGAAGGAAGCACTATAATGAAGCCAATCGTAGCAGTTAAAATGAAAAGCATGGTAGTAGTTAAAAAAGAAGAGATAATCAAATCAATTGTTATCGAAGTTCCCGAAGACGTAGAGAACATCACAGAATACTGCTATGAAGAAGCAAACAGACAATCCGAAAGTGATGATTGGGAAATAGAAGAATGGCATATGCACTATCACTCAGTTGAAGAATACGATGAATAATAACGAGAATAACGTCTGTTTAATTTGATAACTCTCCTAATAGGTTTTATCAAGTCAAGCTAACTCCTTAACACACGCAATAAACAGCATATACGTAAAGATACTCTCTAATCATTTTCTTTATCTACGATAAAGATGGACTGCATGCTGAAACATATAACTTTACAATTTACTATAGAAAGATAACTTATGCAAGATAATAAAGTAATCATTACAGATAATCAAACGAAGACTAAACCTCGAGACATTATCATTGTTGCTATACTACTCGCTATGATTTGCGCTGCTGGTTATATTCAAGGTCTAAATGCAGACGCTCTTCGAAACCCCCAAACACACTGGACTAATCCATAAGCGCAAGTAATACTCGCAAGCTGTTAAAAAAAAGATTTACTACATTACTCAAGGGATAAACATCTATGAAGAACACAATTACTATTACTACACTCGCTCTTACTCTTATTCTTTCAGGGGGATGTACTACTAATACTCCTATAGAAGATACTACTATCAAATCAGATAAACCAATCATCTGCGAAAATCAACTAAAAGTACTAGGAGATAAATCTAATACTCTTCTCCAAGACTTATTTACTAAACATCAAGGTAAACGCATCATCTTCTCTACACTCGGCACTATCTGTTTCCAGTAACTCCCAGCTCTACTCTATTCTCATTCTACCTAGCTACTACCCTCTCTTACTTGGCCCGGGAGGGTTTTAGTTTACACGTCGGAGTTTTAAAATAATAACTTTTCTACTTCACGATGTATTCGCAAGCAGTTTTGAATTCAAACTTACTGAAAGTATGATAGAGTGGGACTAGGGTTAAATCTACAAACTTATTTTAATTTATTTTACTCGACAAGAGTTAACATCAACACACATCATTCATATTTTGGTTAATAAAAAAACGTTTCACCCAGGGAGCGAGCTCAGTTAAGTGTATGATTTTATTGAGTGTAACTTTTTTTATTTGTGTTGTATAATATAGATGTATTAATCAATACACAATTTCAGTCAATCATTCATTAAGGAATAACAACATGTTTTCTAACGAAGAAGTAAAGCAACTATTGGAAACTAATCCTAATACTCTCACCATCACACGCAGTCATGTTTCTTGTGACATCGCTGTACAGATCCCTGAAGAATTGTATAAACAATATAAGAGTGGTGAAATCGACCGTGAAACATTTGAAAGGGGTGTAGAATGGTTTGTTGGGGATAACGATTATACAACTTACGAAATAAACTACTTTGACGATCTCTCGGAGATGGTAGGAAACTTTATAGAAGAAGAAGAGAGAGAAGAAGCAGAAAGAGTTGAACTCATTGCGTATCTTGAAGCTAAGCTTGCCAAGTTAAAAGAAGAGCTCAAGGAGCCGCTGAATATTCTGATGAACGCTTAATCCCCACTTAATCCCTGTTTAACGCTTAACCCTTTAACCCTATAAACTATCCCATTTGCCGCAACTGTTTAATACGCATTAACGTCGTCATCCCTATCAATTGGAACTAGCTTAAGGCTCAACAAGCAGGGAGACACACGCAAGCTGTTAACAATAGAATTTACTTAACTTGCGCAGGGGGTAGATACAAGAAATGGGATTAAACATCTATAGGGGGAGAGAGGGAATGCAAAGGGAGGGATACAATCTCTAATCTCATACTCCATTTATATTTCAGCTATAGTTAAGCTAGCTATTTGAACTTAACTTTTCGATTTCTAAACATATTCATAAAGGGTAAAAAAAATTTGTAAAATAATCTGCTACGAAAAACGGATTTGCGTATACGCGTACGTTAGGCCCTCTCCTACCTCCTCGAGTACGGGGACCAGGCAGTACTTTTCAACATCTACACTACTACAGTAAATTACAAAACAGCTTAACCGCTAAAAACAAACTCTCGTTTTTACTGCGTGTGCAAGCTAGGGCTCGGCCAGGAACGCCAAGTATTTGCTTCAAATCTAATCAGTAAGTAGAAAGACACAGCTTTATCCATAGACAAGTAGAAAAACGTTTATTAGCGTATAATAGTATTTATAATCTGAATGTCTTAAGCGACATGATGCAACTACGTTGCAGAAAAGTGTGTGTTTTTTTGTTTACGAGATACTTAACACATATAATAGGTTGATTAAAAAGAAAGAGAATAACAATGAGCAATGACTTAATAGTATTAATGTTGAGCGGATCGTACTTCTTGATGATGTGTGTGCCTGCGTTCTTCTAAGAGAAGACCAAATGAAACTTCGTTTCGTGCGTTCTTCTGATTTTACGGGGAAAAACCAATTCTGCGGCTGTAAAAATCCGGGTAAACACTATTTTCAGTCGAGTAAAAAAAATTTCTCGAGTAAAATCTAAACTTTAGTAAGTAGAATATAATTAGTTCTATAACCTGAAAGGAAAAGACATGAGAATTTTTTTAGTGTGGGATAATTTGCACAAGAAAGTAGTGTATCAAACGGATAATAAGCATGAAGCGAATAAACATTTGTGTAGTGCAAAGTCTGTGTGGGAAATTAGTGGCCGTAAGGGTTCACAGATTAATCGACGTTTGTTAGAAGTAGTTAAATCTTTAGAAACTAATAGGGCAATGCCCGATTATTCAACAGAAGTAAAACAGAAAACCATTAAGCGTAAGCGTACTGCGGAGCATAATGAGAAGATAAGTCGCGCTATGAGTGGTAAGACAAAATCTTCAGAGCATTGTAATGCCATAAGTGAAGCTATGGTTGGAAACGAGAATAGACGATAATGTGTGATTATATTTATTATGACTATATTTTGGGAATGTGTGTTTATGTGCCATGTTTGGAGGTCTTCATATGAAAAATAAGTATGCAAGTAAAATTACTGAACAGATGTTATTTGACATTCGCCAACTAGAGGGTTCAATGCGTAATCTATCAGAAGATCAAGTGCGTATGGAATTCCAATTTAGAGCATTATGGGATTATGTTTATGAACATCAAGAAGAGTTAGCAAAATCGCCTGAATTGCAAATGGTTAAATGTAATGACTGTAAAAACTGGACAAAAGATTATCAGATACAAATAGACGAATATAGTTATGTTAGCGGAGTTATTTGTAAACTTTGCCTTAAAGAAAGGGAGAACAATGATGAAGATACGTAATCATGAGGAATATGTCTTAGCTTGTGAAAAGCTACGTGTTATGGTGAGTGCTATTGAAGCATATAAGAATTATAACGAGGTTAACGCAGAATTAATGCCGCAAGCACCTGATTATAAATCCATAGATTTAACCAGAAATGCTAGCAGAAAGCAACCTCATTATTGTGAGACCCATATTAAGGGTTCTTTGGATCCTCAAGTGCATCCTTTGGACGATAGTGGGCCTCGAGGCTATAAGTTTTTCAGTAAGAAGTTAGATTAATAAGGGTCATCAACGAAGATGCCAAATCTTTCTAGGTTTTTCTTTTCTTCGTCTGTATAGTCCCCATCTGCTAATCCCATTTCAGATAAAACATCGTTAACAACAGATTGTGGAGTTTGTTTATCACCTTCTTCTACTTCACCTTTTGAGTTTAGTATTTTATTACCCACAGAGATTGAATAATTGCTGTGGTTTCTTTGTATTTCGTTAATGCAATGATACATAGCATCTAAAATGTCGTCATGTTTACTTACGGGGAATTCAACACCTTCTTTTTGCATCTCGTCAACGAGGTTTTTACTTTTTTCATCACCTATAGGTAAACGTATAAAATTGTTTTCGAATAAAACAGCAATCTTGTGGATCCCTATACGTAATGCATTATGTCTAGTCATAGCAACACCTTTAACAGGAAGGGTTGTTGTTTGTAGTTGCTGAACATATAGATTACCAAAAGAATTCTTTTCGACTATTACCGTTCTGGTAAAATCACTCCATTTAAGATACATACTATGGATTGCATTTAAAATGTCTTGTTGTGTAATCCCACGGTTTCTATATGCGTCTAATAACCAAATTGTGCCTTTTTCGTCTTTGGCTAGAGTTACACCGACTGTGTAATCTGTATCATTTTTATTTGCCTTTTTTGTGTCGCTTTCTATGCTAAGATCCCAGGCCTGAATTACAACACAGTTTTCTATGTCTAGCGTAGGTGGAATTGTTCCTAATGCATAAGTAGTTGTTTTAGCACTTTCAAACCATTCTGGCTTGATAACACTATCTTCTACAGCAATAACTTCATTTTGCATTTCTCTGGCAAAAAGAGTTGCTCCCATACTTCGTCTTTCCATGAGAAGATAATCTATAGGTCTAAATTCTGGCCATAGTACTTCATGATGTCCTTTAGTTTTAACACCTTTTAGTATTTCTCTTCCACTTGGATCTTTTTCTACATCATATTCAAAACTTTCAGGCCATGTTTTTATAGCAGGTTCTTCTATAACAGCAAAAGTCGGGTCTGCTTTCATATGTGCATAAATGTCATCTGCATTTTTTCTAGTCCCTATGACCAACATCATTCCACCTTGATTAAGAATTGGAGTAACTGTAGCATTTAACCATTCTCTTGTCTTTGCTCTTACACCTGCACTGCCTGTAGTTGTATCATCTTCAAGGTCGTCAATAATAACTACATCAACATGCGCCCCAGTTATCTTACCACCCGAGCCAATTGCTTCTAGAGTAGGATCAACAGATGCTCCGGGACGTTGTACATATAATTGTGTAGAAGTCCATTTACTTTCAGTGCCTTTAAAAGCAGGCATCTCTCCACTTGCCCAATCTTCTATGACCTTATCACTCTCAAGGAATTGTTTAATTAGCCTCACACGTTTCTCTGCTTGACCTGCGCTAGCACTTATGAATAGAATTGATGTATTCCTATCTGTGCAGATTTTACGCAAACAGTAGCTAATCGCTAACATTGACTTTCCATGACCCCGAGGGTGTAAAATTAAAAGTTTTTTCTTAGAATTGCTGTCTTTTGCTTCTTCTTCTAATGTATCAATCATCTCAAGGCAGTTTGTTCTATGTTCTGCAGCAGTTAAATCAAGATAATATGTATCAAAAAATACTGGTGAAGCTGAAGATAAAGCACGTCTACCTTCAGGGATTGATAATAATTCGTTAAGTTCTATGTCCATTCGTCGTTGCCTTCCATTGCATCTCTTATTATGTTTTGAAAATCTTCAGATCTAATTACAGCATCTAGTTTTTCTTTTGTACATTCTATGTTATAATAGGCCATTATGTTTTGGGCAAGTTTTCTAAGGCCCTGATGGTAAATATGTCTAACGCCTGCAGTTGAAGCATTTCCATATTCTTCTCTAATTATGTCAGCAATTTCTCTAAAAGTTGCACCGCCACTTTGGCTTTGAGTGACATATTTATATTGTGGTTGATGTTTCGGCATATTTTTTTCTCCTTATTTACTAATATTATATGATAATTATTAAGTTTAGATGGTTTTATTTTGTTATATGTAAAAAAAGTTTGTAAAAAACTAATCTATCGACATAATTATATAATATAGAAAGACACGATTGTATTTAGTTTATGAGTATATTTAAATTAAAAGATTATACAGACGACTATTATGAGAGCAATTTTAAAAGCTCAATAGTTGATAGTTATGCATATGATTGTATAAATTGTACGTTAGTAGTTAAATTTACTTGTGGATCTAGATACTTATATAGTGGTGTACCCCAAAGCGTTGCTGATAGATTTATGATAACTCCCTCAAAGGGCAGTTTTATCAATATGCAGCTAAAAGGTTACCCATACTTGAAGTTCGATGAAAAATAATTTCATTGAAGCACTTAACTTATACACAGTTTTATATAAACTTGTTTTGTTTATAATGCATAGAAAGGAATTTAACTCATGCAAATTAAAAACAGAAAATTTGACATTGCCCAAGGCGATGCCGGCAATGGTTTAACTTTATCTCCAGCTAACTTAGGATTTAATCCTTCACATGGCTTTAGAAAAGTCCAGATCTCTACAAACGATTGTGGAGGTACATTCTCAATAAAAATTAGACCTGCAGGTGCAGACATCTTTTACCCATTCATCACACAAGACGGCGCTAACGCAGACGCCGGCGATGACGTTGTATTGGTAGGACGTGAAGACGATCCAGTATTTGATGCTCTAGAGATTTCATTTGCTGGTACCACATCAGACATTGAAGTTTATTGTGGATTTATTGACGAAACTAAGAAATAATTAACGAAAGGAATTTCATCAGATGGCAATATTAAAAAGCACAAGAGACGTTGCTAGTGTAGATGAGGCCGGTAAAGTTGTTATTGCAAGTGTCGCTGAAGGTTTAGCAGGCACAAACGCAACTAAAGTAATGACACCCGCCGCTACAAAGGCAGTGATCGACGCATTAATTGATGGTGCACCTGGAACGTTAGACACACTTAACGAACTGGCCGCGGCTATTAATGACGATGCAAATTTTGTAACAACAGTCAACAGTTCTCTTACAAACCTGCAAAATCAGATTAACTCTGTATCAGGTGGTGGAGCAACAAATCAAATCGAGTTAGATAACACACAAGCAGGAGCGGGTTTAGGTACCGATGGTTCTTATACTGCTCATAGTGGATCTAACTTTATCTCTAGTGTATCTACATTACATGCAGCTGACCTTGCATTAGATGCACAAATTCAAATCAATGCAACAGCAATTTCATCTTTAGGAAGCGGTAATATAGCTAACCTTCAGACTGAAGTTGATAGTATTGAAAGTGGCGTAGGTCTATCTTCAGCAGGAGCTTATGTTGGAAGAAGTGGTACAAATTATCTTGACAGTGCATCAAGCATTGTTGGTGAATTAACTGCTCTTGATACACAAGCTAAAGCAAATGAAGATGCTATTGCTCTTTTAGGTAATGGTAGTTTTTCTGCACTTCAAGCAGAAGTTGATGCAATCGAGGCGTCCGCTGGACTTAACTCCAATGGTACAATTACATATTCATCAACACCTAACTTCTTTAGTGCGTCTGCTTCATTAAAAGCTGCAGTCGAAGCATTAGACAGTGAAGTATCTACTAACGCCGGCGACATTTTAGGTAATGCAAATCAGATTACTGCACAAATCGCTTTAAACAATACACAAGAAGCAGCGATAGGTTTATCAACAACAGGAACATATGTTTCTCGCAGTGGTACAAACTATTTAGATAGTGCTTCTTCTATTGTTGGAGAGATTACTGCTTTAGATACACAGTTAGGAACCACACAGTCTGATTTAGATACTGCAGAGGCAAGTATAGCATCACAAGATACTAACATTACAGCTATTGAAGCTTCTGTTGGACTTTCTAGTAATGGTACAAAGACAAACTATGCGACTACTAACTTTATTTCTAATTCAGATAGTATTAAAGCTGCTATTGAAGCGTTGGATGCACAAGTTAAAACTAATGAAACTGACATTACTGGCATTTCAGGTGGTGCATTACTTACAGAGATTAACGCTATCGAAAGTGGTGTTGGTTTAAATTCTGATGGTAGTTATACAGCAATTAGTGGAGCAGACTATGCTACATCTTCTACTTTAAAAGGTGCAGTGGAGCAGTTAGATACACAGCTTAAATCTACACAAGATGATTTAGATACTGCCGAAGCTGCTATTAGTACATTACAAAGTGGAAAAGCTTCAACATCTACAGTAACTGCTCTAAGTAGTACAGTTGATGCAGTTGAGGCAAGTGTAGGTTTAACAACTTCAGGTGGATTTACTGCTAATAGTGGCGGTAACTTTATTGCTTCGGCAACATCTGTTAGAGGTGAAATCAATGCACTAGATACTCAAGTGGCTACAAACCAAGGTGACATTAGTAATCTATCATCATCAATAAATAGTCTTACATCTTCTGGGTCTGCTAACTCAACAGAGATTACAAACTTAGAAAATGAATTGGATGCAACTCAAGCAGGTGCCGGATTGGGAACAACTGGTGCTTATGCAGCTGATAGTAGTACAAACTATATTACCGGTGCGTCTTCACTTAAGGGTGCAGACGTATTATTAGATACACAGATTAAATCGAATGAAACTGCGATCGCATTACGTGCAACTACATCTACAGTTAATTCAATTTCTTCTGACGTAACATCTAATACAGGAAGCATTAGTACAAACGCAAGTAATATTGCTACTAATACATCTAGTATCTCAACTAACGCGTCTAATATTTCTTCAAATACTTCAGACATTAGTTCATTAAATACTAGCAAAGCTTCTGCATCGTCCGTTACTACACTACAAAGTGAAGTTGATACAACTCAAGCTTCTATTGGTTTATCATCATCTGGTGGATACGTTTCTCCTGCAGGACATAACTTCTTAGGTCAATCTACATTAAAGGCTGACTTAGGTGAATTAGATGATCAAGTTAAAGTTAACACAGACGCAATTGCTCTTAGAGCTACATCATCAGCATTATCAACACTTCAATCAGAAGTTGATGCTACTCAAAGTGGTGCAGGTCTAGGAACTGGTGGAGCTTATACTGCAAATAGTGGATCTAACTACATAACAAGTGCTTCAACACTTAAGGCTGCGGATGATCTGCTTGATGCACAGATTAAAACTAATGAAACTGCAATAGCAACTAAGGCTAATTCATCTACAGTTACTGCGCTTCAATCTGAGGTCAATACGACACAGACAGGTGCAGGTTTAGCTTCTAATGGTGACTTTGTAAATTACAGTGGTTCTAATTACTTAGACTCGACTACAACTCTTGCAGCAGCTATCGAAGCTTTGGATAGTCAACTTGGTACTACACAAGGTGAAGTTGATGCGGAAGAAACAGCAAGAGCTGCTGCTGATACTACATTAACTGCAGCAATTGATACTGTTGAGGCAAGTGTTGGATTACAAACAAATGGTAGTTTAAGTATTTCAGGAACAAACTTCTTGAATTCTTCTTCGACTATTGTTGGTGCTTTAGGAACATTAGATACTAATCAGAAACTTTTGAGTGACATTCGTACTAATATGATTGCTTCTCTTGGTCTATCAACGACTGGTGAGAAAAACAGTTATGCGAATACAAACTTTATCGCAAACTCTGAAGATGTTATTGAAGCAATTGAGGCTTTGGACCGTCAAGTTAAGACTAATGAAACAGACATTACATCAATTTCAGGTGGAAGTATTTCTACACTTCAAACGGAAGTTAACTCAATTGAGACAGCTGCTGGCCTAGATACTGATGGAAGTTATGTTGCACACAGTGGATCTAATTATATGGACAGTGCTTCTACAATGAAGGCTGCTCGTGAAGCATTAGATACTCAAGTTAAGACTAACGAGACTGCAATAGCTACTAAAGCTAATTCAACCACATTATCAGCACTTGATTTACGCGTTACTCAACTAGAGTTAAGTGGCGGTGGATTATGGACTGACGATGCTTCTAACGATGAAGTTTCATATGAGTTTAGACTAGAACACTTTAGATCTCATATTGGACCTTGGGAAGTTAAACTCGGCGGAATTGGTGGATTTATCATGAATGGTGCTGGATCAGATACTACAGACTTGATAATGTATGAAACTAAGGCAGAACGAGATGGCGACAAACATTTCCATGTACATCCTACTAGCGGCGACCTAATGT
>Ga0208434_1000880_pt1 | contig 13142 bp, 20 predicted proteins | sample 13_taG_FD_184086 | JGI IMG/M metagenome (GOLD analysis project Ga0208434, IMG submission 184086) | Marine viral communities from the Subarctic Pacific Ocean - 13_ETSP_OMZ_AT15268 metaG (SPAdes) (version 2) | ecosystem: Environmental > Aquatic > Marine > Oceanic | place: Pacific Ocean | collected... | reverse complement strand
TGCAGTAGAAGATGAGTTAACTGAAATAGAGCCAACCTCTGTACCTGAAGAGTTACGAAAATCCAAACCCCTTTCACCATTACTTGCAACTTGCACCACACAAACAGTATTACCTGATGCTCCTTTTAAGTGTAAAACACCCTGACCTGCTCCCAAAGTTGAGGTCGTATTTATTAACAATTTGCCAGACGAATCAACTATTAATCTATCTGCAACTCCATTTTGTGTTAATTGAAAACGACCACTACTTTGAGCACCTAAAGACCAACCATTAGATACATTAGAATTACTAAATCTTATAAAGCTACTTGTTGCTCCAGATTCTGCTAAATGTAAATTGTCACTAGGACTAGTAGTACCAATACCTACGTTGCCTGATGAATCAATACGCATACGTTCTGCACCACCAGTATGAATTGTTATTAAATCTGAACCCTCAAACTGTATGCCAGTATTACCATCATTTTGACCATATATATTTGAAGTTAATACACTACCTGATAGGTAGAGGTCTGAAAAACGACCTGAAGCTGTGCCAAGTTGCATCGTGCCATCACTGTTAGCACCTGTGCTAGTAGCTGGAACTATACCAGCACTTTGTAAACGAATGTATCCACCTGAACCTGATGGCGTGCCTATAAAAAGCTCTGTACCATTGTTACCAATACTTCCTACTTGAGTGTCATCTTTACGGAAGGAAACAATATCGCCATCATTATTTAATTTATTAAAGTTAACTACAGCATTTACATTTGAACGAGTAAATCTTACCAAGCCATCAGAAGCAAATTCTGAACCTGCCGTACTTAGATTAGAACTAGTTTTCCCCACCAACAAGTTGCCACTGGTGTCTATTCTTGCTTTTTCACTTGCATTTACAGCAAAAACTAAAGGATGATTTGTTGATGTTCTTACTAATCCCTCACCTGTTGTTGCTCTCATCTGTAATTCAACTGGTGTAGTTGAGTTTCTTATAGTTAATGTAGGTATACTTGTTCCATTTATTTGAATTGGTGATGTTGCCGTACTTGTAAAGTTTGATGTTCCAGTACCATTTACAGTAATTTTAGTAACACCTGTAACAGAACCTGCTAGTGTTACATTCTGACTAGCATCTATGGTTACAGCATCTGTTCCTGCTGTTACAAACTTTAATATGTCTGTGCCACCTCTATAGATACCAGTGTTGGTATCGCTTGCAAAACTAATTGCAGGTGTTCCTACTGCTCCATCACCAACAGTCACTGTGCCTGATACATCAAGAGTTCCGTCTATATCAGTGTTATCAAGATTGGTTATTCCATCTATATCTGCGTTTCCACTAACATCAAGAGAACCAGCATCAACCTCACCACTAAAAGTGCCTGTAGTGGTATCGATAACAGTTGCAATAATGTCAGCAGGTTTTTTACCTATATATGGCATATTATGTTATCTCCATTATACTCATAGTCGCACTGATCTTATCAGCTATAGAAGAAGAAACCTTTACTACGTCTGTTGTCTCAACAACTATTTTATTACCAGACATAATCTCTAAACTACCCCCAACTGGAATAGGAGCATCTTTAATTACAGTAGATGTAACACTAGCACTTGTATCTACAATTTCAACAGTAGCCGATACTTGGGCTGTATGAACATTACAAAGAGTTAATCCTAATATTATAGTGGTTGTCGAACTAGGAACTGTATACAAAGCATCTGTCGTATCTGCAACCGAGGACATCACTGCATTGTTTACTAGTTTAAATGTATTAGCCATTCTTTATCTCCTATCCAAGAGCAATCGCAAGTGCAGTTGCTTCATTAGATGCCTCTGTTAATGTTGTTGCACCTATGTCATTTAATACTTCACTAGCACTACGGCCCTCTACACTTGTGCCATTTATTCTTAAAAAATCATCATCAGCTACTGTTGAATCTGCAACTAAAGTATTACCATTAGAAATACCAGTATCCGTTACAGCAGCCGTGCCAAGACCTAGTGATGTTCTTGCAGTTGAACCAGACTCTGCAACAAAATTAGAACCATCACCTACAATAAAATTACCATTAGTTACGGCTAATCCTGCTACGTCTTGCAGTTGAGCATCTAGTCTTGCATTAGCTACAGTTCCAGAAAGTTGACTGGCATCAATCGTTTTATTTGTCAAAGTCTGTGTACCAGACAAAGTGGCTACAGTGCTGTCAATAGCTACAGTAAGTGTGTTTCCAGAACCACTTGTGTCGATACCCGTTCCACCAGCTATATCTAATACTTCACTATCTAAGTCTATATTTAATGCACCACCACTATCACCCTGGAAGTCAAGATCTTGTGCAGTTACTTGAGCATCTACATAAGCTTTGATTGATTGTTGTGTTGCTAAAGATGTAGCACTGTCAGAAGATAATCCATCTTCATCAAGAATAGCTGTAACTGTTGCACCACTAGCTAGTTTTAAATTACTAATATTAGCTACGTTACTTCCGTCTAAAAAAACTGTCTTTGCAGCTGGTAATGTACAAAAAACTGTTCTTGTACCTGCACTCCAGTTCACGGCACTGCCAGAATTAGAACTGGCTAATATTGTTGTTCTTGCTAAAGTTGTACCAGAAGCAGTAAAAGTCCCAAGACCAACCTCAAAGTCTACATTGTCGGTACAAGCATAATATGTTGTATCCCCGTCACTAAGATTGGCAGTAAAAGTTTCAAAACCAGTAACGGCACCACCTAATGTAAGGGTGCCAGTACCAGTTGTTGTGGTTGTTTCTTTTACTCTATCTGATATTACTAGTGCCATTACTTCAACTCTATTGTCAGATTCCCTGCATTGATTCTAAATATATCTCCAGATGCTATCGTTTTATTTGCGTCTAAAGCTCCTACAAATAATATATTACCACTACTTGAAGCATCTGCCACAAACACATGTGTTATTGTATTGTTTGTCCCACCAGATGCTGGAAACTCAATATTTGCAGAGTTAGTGGCGGTTTGAGTATCTGTGCTATCATCACCTATTGTAGTCCAGTTCGCTGCAGTAACTTGTTGTCTTGCATAATTTGTAAAGGTTGCTTCTGTTAATGAACCAGTTTCAGCTGCACTTACTGCTGTTGCCAACCCTACATAAATACTGTCCCCAGGGGATGAAAAACTTAGAGAGTCGTTCTTGAAGATATAATGTAATAACCTTCTCTCTAGGTAATTGGTTGATGCATTTGCTGTTGCCATATTTAACTCCTATGTTCTTGGTCTTGATGGTAGACCTGATCTATAACCATCTGTGTTTTCTCTTGCTTCTCCAAAGTCTTTTAATCTTTCTAGATACTGCATATACAATTTATCATAGTTTTGTATTACGTCTGGCTCACCTTTCATAAATGTATATGCCTCTATAAGAGAACCATAAAGCAATGCAAAAGGTGCGTTTGTACTAATCCAAGTTGTACCACTGTCGGCTCCTGCGGTCAAACTGGTGGGCCTGTAATAATAGTGTAATTCAACAGTATAGTTTGCATCTGGAGTTGGTGCTAAAATAAAGTTATCTACATCAAACTTAGCATAATATTTAGGTGTACCTGTTGTTGATGAACTAGGAGAATACTCTCTTAAAAAATTAACATCCTTCTGCAAAAGAAAATTCTCTGATCCAGCTGTTGTTATTTGCAAAGAAAACACACTTAAAAAATCTGATGGTACACTTAAATAAGGATCAGAAGATGTCATAGCACTCGTAACATTCTTTCTGAATATATCTAAATCAATACTTTTGAATATTTTTTCTTCGGCTGCTTTAATAAAATTATTAAGCTGAGAAACAAATACTGTTTCATCATTATCTGTGTAATCTTGTATTGCTGTCTTTAATGTTGCTAATGTAAAACTCATTTATGTCCCCAATGTAACGGGGCCAGCAGTAACTCTACCACCACCACCTTTTGTTCCATTTGTTCCCGTGCCACTACTAGCGGTGAAACTATATCTGTTGTCATCAATCTTTGTAATACTATAGCCACTAGCGTTTTCTAAAACAGTTTTTGTAAAACCATCAAAACTAGATGCATTTCTAAATCTAACTGTATCACTTGTGCTTCTGCCATGAGACGGTTCAAGAACTGTAATCACTGCACTACTAGCTGTGCTTGTAAATGGATTAAGCCCAAGAAGGTTCTCTACGGTCACTTCTGTCCTCCCATCCACTCGTGGTTGGTACAAGGCTGTCGGATCTGGACCAGGATGATTTGGTTCTAACTGAGGATGTTTAGGCTCGTATTCATCGGGGCCAACCTTCAAACCATTCCACTCTGTTTTCATCTCTCGTAGACGATAGCGAAAACCAGATCGATCTGAATAACCCCATGCTTTTTTACCTGTTGCAAACCTAGCCATGCTTCTTATAATCCATCTTTATTTTTTGTTCTAAATGGCTTATTAAAATCTTTCTCATCTTTTCTGCTCTATCTCTATTTGTAAAAGAGTATTCACGAATATCATCATTACTTAGACGAATAGAAAAATTATAAAAAGCTCCAGACTTTTTGATAGGTGATGCACTACCAGAAGCTATCTTGCTAGTGTTAACTAAGGTTCCAAATTTTGTTTCAATAATGTTTGTCATATTAGTAACTATAGTATGTCATGCTAGGGGTTAATTTTAAAGGAGTGCTATTAGCATCCTCGGCTGCGGCTCTTTGAAATTCTTCTTCGTAAACAGCTTTCAATAACTGAACTCTCTCTGGTGCTTTCTTCATTGCTAGATAATATGCAAGTCCTGCTACCATACAAGGAAGAAATCTAAACGGAGCATCTGCATTATTGACTAAAGCATCTGCATCTTGAATACGGCTTACATAATAATAAACTAATGTATATGTAGCATCAGGTGTTGACCACAAAGTTATAGTCGGAGTTACTTGTCTATCAAAGAAGTACTGACTTGGTTGACCACTATTTGCTTTATTAGGAATAGTTAAATATTCACTACGGCTCATTTGAGTCAAAGTAAAATCTGTCCCACTACTATTTCTTAAAACAACTTCCAAGAGATCGACATAAGTAGCATCAAAGGAATATGTTGCCGTACCAGAAGTAATAGTTTTAGTGTCTTGTGTGACTGTCCACATATTCAAACCTCTGTTCGCCCAATCAGCAAACATAAGATTTAGTGAACGTCTAGCAGTTTTAGCATCGTAGCCAGTTCTCATTTCTAAACCACAACGCTCATAAGCCTCTTCTATTATCTCACCGACATCTAAGTCGAAATCTCTTGAATTTGATGTTGCCATTTACTTCTTTCTCCTAAGAGACTTAACTCTTTTAGGCTTACCCGCTGGTTGACCTAACTTATTCTTTTGTCTTATTCTACTACGTTTTTCAGTAGAAGTCATCTCCGAAGCAGTCTTCGGAGTTTTTGAAGACACTCTTTTACTTGGGCGACAATAAGGCGTACCCCTTTTCTCGCCCTTTTTCCTACCACATGGCTTACCCGTTTTAACATCTTTCCAGCCCTCCTTGAACCATCTCTTAAGTGCTAAACCTGATTTTGTCTTTCTTACCGCCATTATGAATACTTCGTTTTCTTTCGTCTTTTATTCAAAACACCCCCACAACCTCTTGCGATTCGTGGATCTTTTGCTTTTCTTTTTCTATAAACTTTTCCATTAGATGCTTTGATGACGGCTTGCTTATCCATAATACCACCGTCTGCTTTTTTACTGGAATTGCCCCAGTTCTTAGCACCCTTTTTTCTACAAGCTGCTATGGCTCCTGATGCATATGCTGATGGAAAAACTTTATATCTTGACTTTACTTTGTGATAACATGCGTCTTTTGGCATTTCTTAACTCCTCGAATCCCGTCACTTTATAACATTTGCAGGTCCATTTCTTACGTCCACACTCCAAACAGTATTTAACAGGACTTCCTCTGAATATTTTTTCTTTTTCTTTTTCTTTTTTTACTTCCACTTGAACCAGGCTTTGCTATCTGTTTCGTCATCGAGCTTCGCAAGATTGTCATTTGGTTTGCTCCTTCTTATAAAATCTTCCCACAAAGGTGTAATCATCTTATGATTCTCAGAAACCTTCTCTGCCATAATAGCTGTTCTTTTGTCTACCTCAATAAGAGTTTGCATAGTCCACCCAATAGACCCTGCAAATAGAACAATACACACACCTGTTGCTATCTCCTTGATATTCATTAGCACTTCCACCTTCTTCTAGCTTGTCTCAAACGACTATTAGGATTCTTTGCAGCTTTAGGAAATTTTTTCATTTGCCCTGCTGATCTTGCACAATAGGATTTGCGTCTATTTGCAGCCTTACTACCTTTTTTAACTTTGCCAGTAACAGCTGTTTTTAATTTACTTCCAGGGTTTTCTCTTTTATATCGAGCAACACCTGCTTTAGTCATTCCCGCCCCAGACTTAGTGGAGCGGAAATACTTTTTAGTTTTTGGAGGCTGTTTATCTGCTTTTCGTGTCATGATAAAAATAAAGTTATTTTGTTACCACTGCCAGTAAAAGCGGATATGTATGCTCCGTTTTCTGCTAATATTCCATTACTAGGAATATTTAATGTATGTAATCCCGTAGGAAAACTTTGAGTCAATAATGTTGATCCTCCGTCTCCATCGGTAATTGTTAATGCTCCAGCAGCATTCCCAAAAATTACAAGCTGTCTTATTCTTGACCTTGTTGGACCTACAACCGCAGCAGCATCACCTTGGTCGTGGTTAAAGGCTTTTACGTCAGAAACTGACCCTGCCATATTAACCTCCTATTATTGATCACCAAATGTTGGTACAGTAGCAGAAAGAACATTACCCCATACATACCAGTTAGTTGAATCTTTTGCTGTAATGTTTATTTCCATCGCACCAAAGTCCACTAATGTTATTTTTGAGTTGGAGTTTCCATCTGAATAAACAGCTACGTTATCTGCATTAGTATCTAAATGCTGTATACCACCAATGAAAAAGTTAGTGTCTGATCCAGAGTCAATAATTAAGTTCTCTGTCTCTGTTGCTGCTCCACCATAAATTAATTTAAAATTAGCTCCAGCAACTGGGCTTGGAAGTGTAATTGTACGGTTAGCTGTTACTGCTGGAACGACCAAAACTCTTCCACTGTGTGTGGCATTATCAAGTGTTTTGTCTTCATCACCTAAAGCAACTGGTGCTCCACCATATGTTGTTACTTCTGTGATTACGCCAGTAGTAGCATTTTTGCTTACTGCTTTAATTGTAGATTCGGATCGGACTGGACCCGAAAAAGTTGTATTAGCCATATCAATCTCCTTGTCTTGGCAAATGTCAGTCGCACCATGCAACTGTCAAGGTTTAATTTATTATACACAAAAAAGGGCAGTATGTAACTGCCCTTTTGGTTAAATTGTGTTTTAAGCTTACGCTCCTGGTGAACCAAACACTGCACGAGGATCTGAGAAGCCGAAAGAATATCTCTCTCTTGCTTTATATCTCATGTTTCCTGTCTCAAAGTCTGGATCCATAGCTGTTGCTAAAGCCATTCTTTCGAAATGCTTTAATCCATTTGGAGCATCTGTCTTAATGAAGAAAGCATCAGTGTCAGTTAAGAAATCATTCACCACATAGCCATTTGGTAACATACCAGTTGACTTGATAGCGTTGATGTCGTTATCTGCTGTTGCCACTCTTAGATTAGTTGCCATTAATCTCTCTGCTACAAATTGTAACTGACGAGGTATAATTAACTTCATGCCTCTTAAAGCAATGATTAATCCACGCTCATCTGTAAAACCTGCAATAGAAATTAAAGCATCTTCTAAAGATGTTTCGTTAAGATCGGCTGCTGCAACATTGTCTAGTGTACCACCATTTGTTAATGGGTGATCTGTCACACACAATGCTTTTCCGTCACCACCTGTTACAGTTGTATCGAATGCATTATTCAACACATTTGCTGCTTTTACTTGCTTGGTATGTGCCATAGATCTTGCAAGTGCTCTTGTGTAACGAGAAGAAATTTTGTCATAAAGGTTATCCTCTACGGCTTCTTCTGTTATTGAGAACGCCATTGCAACTGTCTCATGGTTATACCTTGCAGTATAAGCCTCATTTGCATCGTCAAATGTCACTGCGTTACCTTCTGCTTTAGTCGGTGCAGCTCCAAATCCACTCAACATTACTTCTTCTTCAAACGCTCTGTCTGATGACTCGGTGTCAAAGATTTCTGCATGTTGACCTTCATACCTATTATACTCCATACCAAAGAGGGCGTTTAAACCAGGCTCTAATTCTTTGGCGAGTTGTGCTCTTGAAATTGCCATAATTAAAACTCCTTATGATATAGCAGCATCAGCGTCACCTGTAGAAGAGGCGTACACATGATTGTTAATTTTAACAATGTAAGAGATACCAGCAGCAGAGTGATCAGCGTTTGTCACATCTTCATGAATACCAACAATCATCAAAGGATTTGACGGATCGCTAGCTTCAGCTGTTGATATATCTATCATTGCACTTGATAAACCAGTGGTAGAATTTCCAGCTGTCGCAGTTGCAAGTTGTGCAGTTTTGAATATGTCTGCCTTTGCAGTTGCTCTGTCTGTGTTTGTACCATCTGATGCAATAATAAATTTTTGCATTGGGTTATCGTAAACAAAACACTTAATATCATGGTTAGCATCAGCTGTTCCTGATCCACCCCATTGATTTTTAAATGTTAGTTTACCTGTTGATGCATCAACGTATTCACATCCAGCAAAAACACCAAGGAGTTGTTTACCATCTCCATCGGCACTTGTAATTATTGCTGCGGTTCCACCTGTCAACTCGACTTCAACTGGAGAACCCTGAAAAATCGCTGAAGCATCGGCTTTGATAAAATACTGACTAGTAGAATTGATGCCACCACCAATTACACTAATCGGCTTTAATCCAAACTTTACGTTTACATTAGCCATTTTTAAGCTCCTTTTGCTTCATTATAGTTACTCGGAGGGTTTTGCTTTCCCACCGAAAGATACACGACTTTGCCTATCCGTATGGATTGGCATTGAAGGATGTTGCTCCCTCATTAGGTTTTCATCCACGGCTTTCATCTGGTTGCGGGTCTGGTCCCGATAATATTCAGTTCTTTCTTGTACCGTTTCTTCTGGTATTCGAGCAAGCATTAAACCACCTACACCGATTACCCCTGCATTCTTACCCTCTTCAATGGTTGGATACATGTCTCCAGAATCTGGATACTCATCCGCCCTTACTGGCTCCCAGCCTTCCCGAAGTCTTGAGTGCATATTCGTTTTATCATCTTCACCTCTTAAGTGAGTTCTGATCCAACGATGTTTGTACCCAGCGGGTGCCTCTGGCATTGCCAGCTTTGATGGAGGTGCCCACGGTTTTCTTCTTGCCGGGGTCTTTGCACGAGACTCATTCTCTCGTGATGTTCTTTTGTCTGCCATGTTTTTACTCCTTCACATATTTAGCATATTCTTCAAGCGGAACATTCAGCCGTTTCGCAATAGCAATCTGCGAAGCAGTCAACTTGACTGTTCTGCGTCCCTTTGGTGATGACGACTTTGAAGCCGTTGCTCCAGCAGAGGCGACTCTGGGGCTATTAGATTTTTTCTGAGCTTCCTGAAATTTATGTGGAAACTCTGATCTAATCCTATTATCAAGTTCATTATAGTACTCATCTGAGTTTGGGTCAAACCCCTCATCCTCAATTAATTGCTTATGTAGACCAAAAGCTGCATAAGTCATAGTCTGATCTTGTCCAAACCATGTGTTTTTCTCTGCCCACTGCTCTGCTTTAGGGTCTGGCTTTGGCTGTGCTTGAGGCTGCTGTGCTTGAGGCTGTTCAGTTTGAGGACTTGCCTGTGCAACTTTAGCTTGCTCTTCTCTTTGAGCTTTTATTTGAGAAAGTCTAGCTTCTTCTAAAGCAATACGAGAAATGTTTTGTTGTGCTTCGTACATAGCATCAACATCGTTTTCTTCTACAGCTTTTCGATAAGCTTCTTTTGCTGCTAAAGATTGAGACTGAACTCTTGTGTCAAACTCACCAACATAAGTTGTGTCTAATTTATTTAATTGAGACTGAAGTTCTTCATTCTGTTTCTTAACAGCTTCAGCATATTCAATTGCTGCTTGTCTTTGTCTTTCTTCTTCTCTAAATTTACTTGTTAACTTAGAAATTCTCTTCTTTACTGAATCAGAATAATTTTCTAGCTCATCAGATTCTTCTTTCGAAGGCTCTTCGACCTCTGCTTTTTCTTCTTGTTTGGTTTCTATTGTAGATTCGGTTTTTGAGTCTTGCTCTTCTGGAAGCTCTATCTCTTGTCCGGTATCTTCAACCTCTTCAACTTTTACATTTTCTTCTTGCATACTAGGCTCCGTATGATTTGATGTCGTCTGGATCGACAATGGTTGCAATGACTTCATCGTCATTGATTATTCTAACTTCCCCACCCTCTATCTGGAAACGTGACCCAGCGTAACGACCAATACACACCCAGTCGCCTTCCTTACACCAAGCTCCGTCTTCTCCAAATTTGTCAATATCTTTATATGCCAAAGGTCCCACTTTAGCTACATACGCTGTAACTGTGGCTCTCGCTTCTCTTTCTCTTACTGGATCTGGAACATAAACACCACCTTCAGTTTTTTCTTTGCCCATATAAGGCATAACTAATATTCGCCAACCTGTTGGCTGTGGTATTCTTTCTGTTAATTTGAGTTTTTTTGCTTCTTCTTCGGCTTTTTTCTTAGCGTTCCTCTGTGCTAGAACGTATTCTGGTACTATCAGACTCATCATCCACCTTCTTTAGCAGGGTTTGTACATGTTCCAATGCGTAGGTTAATCCCTGTATTTCGCCTACCATTGCTTTATATTGACCAATATCAGATGCACTGCCACTAGTCAATGAAATACTTATATCATCAATTCTGTTATTTAAATCTCTTTTATATTTGTTTAAAAAATCTGTTATGTACATTTATTTGTAATATTCCTTGTCAAAACTATATTTACCAAATCCACCTAAGAAATCAGTCATTTCTTGTTCTGGAAATTCACCTTTTTCAACTGCTCTTTTGCCATCTAATATAGTCTTCATAGAAATAGGGGCACGAGAAGCATAATCTAAGTTAGATTTTAAACCAACTATTTCTTGTACTTCACGAGGTAAGTCAGATATCTTAAATCTTGTTGTAACTTCTGGCTGACGATTAAATCTAAATTCAGCTGCAGGTAAATTAACTCCTACAGGAATACCACTAGATGTATAATCTCTTGGATTAAAAGTTTTTTCAAACATCGGAGTAAACGGTGCTAAAGAAAAACCAGCATCTATAGCAGCTTGAGCTTCTAGTTCACTTTTAGGTTTGAAAGACTCACCCGGTCCCTTACCTCCGTATATAGACATATTAGTACCTGCAAATCTAGGGGATATATTTTCTGACATGACAATGTCCACATAACCAGGAGGTGCTTTTTCTGTAGGTTCTGGTGGGCCTTGTACAGCTACTTTATCTTTATCTTTAATACTACCTGTAGATGATATTGGAGATAATGTATAACCTCCGCTCATAGGACCAGATGATAAAGTCTGACCAGTACTACTTCCTGCAGCTATTTGATTGTTTTGAAGATCAGCTGCTTGTGGTAAATCAAATATACCTCTGCTTTTTGCTATGTCTCTTTGTAGTTGGTTTACCATCACTGGTTGAGGCACTGCACTATAAGCAGGAAGAGCATCTATAGATCTCATACGAGATACAAACTCTGGAGAAAGATTTGGATCTACAGCTAATGAAGCACCTGAATCTTTAGATTTTGTTCTACCTACATCCATGAAAGCAGGATCTAATTCTACTTTATCTACTGTAGTTGACATTGGACGGAAATCAATATCAGTTAATTGATTTTGTCTTTGTTCTTCTAAGTTAGCTATTTCTACTCTTGCTTGTTCTTTAGCCACTTCTTCAGCTGTATTACCAGCTTTACTATTACTTAAAAAATCAATACCTTCACCAAAAATTGAATTTAATCCCCTGCCCACAAGACCCATAATTCCAGGAGCATTTGCTTTAGCTTGTGCTTCTCTATACATTTGAGATCGCTCTGGTGCCGCTCTAGTTGGTAACATAGAACCATATGGTGTGAAAGATCTTGCAAAGCTTTCTAATCCACCCATGGGTAATTCTTTTACCATGCCTTGATTAGTATCTCTACCTAATTCAAAGTCCTTAGATGTGTAAGATTTTCCAGTTTTTAAAGAGGGTAGACCAAAAGCTTGTCGTGCTCTTAAATCATTTATTTCTTGTATTCTTTGAGAACCAAGATCTTTTCTTCTATCTATTAAGTCACCAAATATATTAGTGAACATAGAATCTACAAAAGGGTTTTTATTTAAATTAACACCCGTTCTAGCCATCTCTTGTTGTTTGTACAATTCTGCTAATTCTGGGTTTAAAAAATTTTGAGATCTTGTTGTACCAAAACCAAAATCACCGACACCGCCACCAAGATCAAATACGTTAGTGACATCACTTGAACCTGCATTCACATAATTAGTGAACATGTCATCTGATATTCTATTTGGATCTAATCCAATAGGAAAATCACCAGCACTACCACTGGCAACATCATCGGCATAGCTTGAGCCAATATCCCCAGCTAATCCTGCGGCTTGAGCTTGAGCAGTTGATACACTGTCATCCAGTTCCACTTATCTAACTCCTTTGAACCCTAATCCTTGAATAGCCATACCGCCACCACGAGCAAAACCTTTAACACCACGACCTTTAAGAATATCTGCTTTTGTTACGTTTCCATCACCAGTTAGATCTGGGAAACCACCCTCGCTTTTTTTGTTTGCTTCCAAAACTTTCTTACTAAAATCTTCATTTATGATTTCAGTTTTATCTTTACCAGTTTTATCTTTTCTTTCTAAAACACCCATAGTTTTTAATTTTTGAACAGTTGTTTTCTTAGCAGACTCTGGATCATTGCTGTACATTCTGTTTGGTTTTCTCTTTGGTGTTTCTATTGATTTACCTTTTTTAGCTTTCACTGGTTTCATTGTGTTCTCCAAGATTTGCGATCCTCCGTCCTTGCGACTTCGACCTTTGTTAATTAAGTTCTGTGCTTGGTTCTTACTTATACCCAAGTCGTTTG
>Ga0208434_1000873_pt1 | contig 13219 bp, 12 predicted proteins | sample 13_taG_FD_184086 | JGI IMG/M metagenome (GOLD analysis project Ga0208434, IMG submission 184086) | Marine viral communities from the Subarctic Pacific Ocean - 13_ETSP_OMZ_AT15268 metaG (SPAdes) (version 2) | ecosystem: Environmental > Aquatic > Marine > Oceanic | place: Pacific Ocean | collected... | reverse complement strand
CGTGCAAGAGTTGCACAACTTGAAGGAGAAGCCTAATGGCTACATGGACTATCGCAAACCTTGAGCGTAACGTGGCAGACGGCGGTGTAACCGTTGCACACTGGCGTGTTACTGAATCTGAAACTGTAGGCTCTGGTGACGACGCTGTGACTTACACTGCATCATCATACGGTACGTGTGGGTTTACACCTGACGCATCTGACTCTAGCTTTGTTGCTTATGACAGCCTGACAGAAGAAGTTGTTATGGGCTGGGTACACGCAGAGGTAGACCAGAGTGCTACTGAAGCGGCACTGACGGCTAACATCGAAGCACAGAAGAATCCTGTGTCTGCTGATGGTATGCCTTGGTAAAAACCTATGATTGATCCAGTAACAGCCATAGCTACAGCATCCAAAGCTTTTGCGATGACTAAGGCTATGGTTGAAGCTGGACGATCTGCTGAAGACACACTAGGACAAGTAGCTAAATGGTACGGTGCAGCTAGTGACGTACTGTTTGATGAGTCTAGGAAGAGAAACCCTAATCCTTTTAAGAAGTTGGTGTTTGCTAAGTCTGCTGAAGCTGAGGCAATAGAAGCCTTTTCAAGAAAGAAGAAGATAGAAGCTCAACGCAAAGAACTACACAGTATCATAGGCATGGCTTATGGTAACCAAGGTTTGCAAGAGCTACGAGACATTAAGAAACAAGTAATAAAACAAAGGCAAGACGCTGTTTACCGACAGCATGAAATGAAGGAACAGATACTAACAACATTAGGTATTTTATCTGGCCTAAGCGTTATAATAATTTTAACAGTATTTATCATAGGCGGTTTTAAATGACAAAAACAGAGGACTTATTAACACGTTTAGAAGGCCATGAAAAAGAGTGTCTAGTGCGTTACGAGATGATTCAACGTCAGCTTGATGCAGCAGCTAAGGACATATCTGTTAATCGTCAGGCTGTCTTTGCTCTGTATCCTTTTATTCTTGGTGCCATTGTTTTTGCTGAGTACATACGATGATACAAGCATTGATTGGACCTATTGTTAACCTTGTCGGTGGACACCTTCAGCGTAAAGCAGAAGAGAAGAAGGCTGTCCATGAGCGTAAGATGGTAGCTATTCAGCAGGACGCTAACTGGGAAAACATACATGCTAACAACGCAAGTAGTTCATGGAAAGACGAATGGTTTACTATTTTGTTTTCCATCCCATGTATTCTTGCGTTCTTTCCTAGCATGGTGCCTGTAGTGATGAACGGGTTTGCTGCTCTGGACGCTATGCCTGAGTGGTACAAAGGTTTTCTAGGCGCTGCTGTTGCAGCATCGTTTGGCCTACGTGGCTTGGCTAACTGGAAGAAATAATTATGTTAAGACCTAAAAAAGGCATGATGACTGGCCGAAGCATGGTACTACCGCCTAGCGACTTAGTGCAAAATCCTGTGGTTGCCCCTATCCCACCCAAAACACCAACTAAACGTGCCCCTGTAAAACAGGCGCCTATCAAACGTGCCCCTGTAAAACAGGCGCCAATTAAGCAGGCCCCTGTAAAACAAGCGCCTATCAAACGTGCCCCTGTAAAACAAGCGCCAATTAAGCAGGCTCCTGTAAAGCAGGCTCCTGTAAAGCAAGCGCCTATTTTAACTTCTGCAATTACACCTCCAAAACCAACTGGAATTCCGGTTCCTGAAATTATTAACCTCCCACGCCCTGAAGATGATGACGCAGGAAACGCTACGATATGGCAGGGGTTTGATCCAAATGACCCTCTTACCCAAGGTATTCCGCTTGCTGAAGAGCCTGCACCAGAACCTGAACCAGAAATGACCTTTACGTTTTTTAAAGGCGCAGAAGAAGGCAAAGGCAACCCTAACTACCTTTTTGAACAACGAGGTAGAAACGACAAAGCAACTGTAGAAGACCTAGAAGAGTACTTTAATGCAAAGAAGTCTAACAGGCTTCGTGAGTCTTTTGGTGACTTTGACAACTACCTTGCCTACATGACTGAACGTGAGCAGTTAATTCAGTCTGGCGACTACGACGTGGGTAACTGGGCAGAGGCTGACGCTGGGTTTAATGAAGACCAACAAATGATCTTTGAAGGAGACGCTGATCTTACTATTGACCCTAGCGATCCCGGTCAAAATCTACAGAACCTACGAAAGCAACAAACAGGTGCTCAAAGCGGCGCTTATGAAAACTGGGTAAACTCTGAAGCTAACCAAGCGTTGTTAGAAAAGTACGGCGTAAGTGATACTGTATACAGCGAAACAGGAGACAAATTTCGTTGGAACGGTTCTGCTTATGTAAAAACCCAAGACGAAGACAAAGTAAGCATGGGTGACTATGCTAAAATGGCCATGGGCGTAGCAGTAGGAGCTTACGCTGGGCCTGCATTAGGAAACGCTTTAACAGGCGCAGGAACTACAACAGCAGCAGGAACTGCAGCAGGAACTACAGCAGCAACTACTACTGCTGGTTCTTTCGTACAAGGGGCCGTAAACAAAGCCATTGGAAGCGCAATTTCTCAAGGCATAGCTACAGGTTCTGTGGACGCTCAACAGTTAGCAGTAGCAGGAATCACAGGCGGTATCGGAGGAGTTGCTGACGCAATTAAAGCAGGAGAACTGGCAGACACAGCAGCAGCCAATGCAATAGAAAGCATTGCTGAAACAACAGGTCTTTCGGTGACTGAAACTACAAGTATTGTCGAAGGTGCTGTTAACGGTATTGTGTCTGGAGACGACATTGAAGACGTTGCTTTAGGAGCGGTACAAGGGTACACGTCAGCACAGATTAAAAACGTCCTTAATGACACATTTGGAGATGAAGTAGACGTTCGAAATGTTTTTGACGAGGGGACTACTACAATTCCTGTTGAATCTTTAGATCCTTTTGTTGACACTGCTGTTAACGCAGTGTTTGAAGGTCAGTTAGAAGCTACGGACGTTTTAAAGTCTATTATTGACTATTCACAAGAAGGCGGTAGTTTTGCTTTTCTTGACCCCGGAATAGACCTTCCGGAAGGAAGCTTTGATGTAGACTTAGATTTGTTTGGTGACACTCCACAGTTTATAAAAGAAATTGAAGACACAGCTAGGTTTGTAGGAAGAGAAACCGAAGACGTAGTAAGGGCTGGTGGACAAGCTATTGCTCCTATAGTAGAGCCTCCTGCACAAGCTATTGGTGACGTTCTGGCTGAAGCAGAAGACGTAGTTAGAACTGTAGGATCTGCTGCTGATGAGTACGTTATACAACCTATCAGAGAAGCATTGCCCACAGGGACAACACCAGAATTTGTAAGCCCTGTGTTTAACGTAAACGTGCCTGACATAAACATTCCAAGTATTGACTTACCAAGTATTGACTTGCCTGATATTAATTTGGACATGCCACAGTTAGCTGGAGGTGGGGGAGGTATGTTTAATCCATATAGTACTAACATTGGCTACAACCCGGTTCAACTACAGCAGATGATTACTTCAGCTTATGGTGCACAACCTGCGTTAAAAGATTACGAACAAGCTCTTGCAGGACTTGAGACAAGAAACTTAGGAATGCTATCATGACCTATTTGAATATAGTAAACAACGTCCTGCGAAGGATGCGAGAAGAAGAAGTTTCTTCTGTACAAGGCAGTACCTATGCAAAGATGGTAGGTGACTTTGTTAACGACGCAAAACGGACGGTAGAGGACGCATGGGATTGGTCAGCACTTCGGACTACCCTAACGATTACTACTACTGACGACATCTTCAATTACGTACTTACAGGCAGTCAAAACAGAATCAAAGCACTTAATGTTATCAACGATACAGCTAACTTGTTTATGGAGTACAAAACAGCTACGTTCTTTGATGAGGCTTATTTAATCTCAGAGCCACGCAAGGGTGCGCCAACGTACTACACGTACAACGGCGTTGACAGCAACGGTGATACGCAGATCGACGTTTACCCTACTCCTGAAAAAACGTACACCATTCGTTTTAACTGTGTTAAGCGTGATGCTGACTTGTCTGCTGACAGTGATGAAACACTAGTACCTAGTATGCCTATTATTCATTTGGCTATTGCTTTGTTGGCCCGTGAACGTGGAGAAACTGGAGGCACTTCTGCTCCTGAATACTTCGCTATTGCTGATAAGTACTTGTCTGACGCTATTGCTTTAGACGCTCAAAAGCATCCAGAAGAAGTAGTCTTTTACACGCCGTGAGGTAGCTATGGCTCAACAATTACAAAGTATTAATCTTGTTGCACCAGCCTTCAAAGGAATCAATACAGAAGATTCCCCGTTGGCACAAGACCCTTCGTTTGCTGACATTGCTGACAACGCAGTGATTGACAAACGTGGTCGTATTGCGTCACGTAAGGGTTACAATGTTATCACAACAGACAAGACTGAACTAGGCTCTGCAAAGATCAGAGCAATTAAAGAGTTTGAAGACAACGCTGGTAACACCAAGGTATTCTCTGTAGGTAACAACAAGATACTTAGCGGTACTACAACACTTGTTGATGAAACACCTGTATCAGTTACGATTACTCAAGACAACTGGAAGATGGTCAACTTCAACGACAAGATCTACTTCTTTCAGCGCAGTAACGAACCGTTGGTCTATGACGCTGTAGGAGGCTCTGTAGTGACCCTGAGCAGTGTTTCTGGCGCAGCAGGTGTTACTAGTGCTATGTACGGTAACGAGGTGTTAGCGGCTTATGGACGCCTCTGGACAGCAGACGTAAACAACGACAAGTCTACTGTGTACTGGAGTGATCTTTTGATAGGCCATGATTGGTCTGGTGGCACTAGCGGCTCTATTAACTTGTCTAAGGTGTGGCCCGACGGGTATGACGAGATTGTTGCGCTGGCTGCACATAACGGTCTGCTTATTATCTTTGGTAAGCACAGCATTGTTGTGTACCAAGGCGCTGAAGCTCCAGCAACAATGTCACTTACAGATACCGTAGCAGGCGTAGGTTGCGTTAATCGTGACACTGTTCAGCATACTGGTACAGACGTATTGTTCTTGTCACACACTGGACTCAAAAGCTTTGGTAGGACTATACAAGAAAAGTCAATGCCTATTACAAGCTTGTCAAGCACTATTTCTAAAGACATTATTAGCTTGCTGCAGAATGAAACTGAGTTTTACCGCTCTGTGTACAGTCCAGAAGAAGGTTTCTACCTATTAACTTTTACCGCACAAGACACAACCTTCTGCTTCGACGTTCGAGGAACGCTAGAAAACGGCGCATACCGTGTAACACGCTGGCCCGGCACAGGCTTTACCGCTTATGGCAGAAGGGATGACGGCACACTGTTGATTGGTAACGGTGAAGGTATAGGTGAGTACAGCGGCTACAGAGACAACGGTAGTAAATATCGCTTTAAGTACTATAGCCCCGGCCTAACCTTTGGTGACCCATCAAGACTAAAGATACTTAAGAAGCTGCGCCCTACTATTGTTGGTGCTAACAGTGCTATTATGTTTCTTAAGTGGGCTTACGACTTTGGTACGTTCTTTCAGACAGCAGAGTTTACTGTAGGTAGTCAGGTAACAGGCTACTTTAATGAAAGTGAGTACAACAGTACAGCAGAATTTACAGGTGGTGATCTTACGTCACGCCGTGGCATAAACACTACCGGAGGCGGTGGAGTTATAACAATTGGGTTGGAAGCAGACATAGACGGTTCAGGTTTGTCTCTCCAAGAGATTAACGTATTAGCACTAATGGGTAAAGTACTATGAGTAACTATACAAAGACCACTGACTTTGCCGCTAAAGACAGTCTACCTTCTGGAGACAGCGGTAAAATCATTAAGGGCGCTGAGTTTGAAACAGAGTTTGACGCCATATCTACAGCTATCGCTACAAAGGCGGACATTGCTTCCCCTACGTTTACAGGCACAGTGACAATTCCTGCATTGACTTTTACGGGTACGCTGTCTACAGGAACAATTGACGGAGGTACGTACTAATGAGTCTAGGCGATATTTTTAGAGACGTAGGAGACTTTTTTCAAGGCAGCGGAGGAACCGGCTTAGCCGGAGCAGCAGGTGCTGGTCTTCTTTATGACGCTTATCAAGACCTTGGTGACATTGGTGGCAGAGGTTTACAACTAGGCCAAGAACTTGCTGAGACTCAAATGGGTCAAGCGGCCTTTAGACCTTACACTGTAACTACTGCTACTGGCGGACAGTTTAGGGCTGGACCTGAGGGTTCTACATTAGGTTTGTCACCTCAGGAACAAGCGATTCAACAACAGTTGGCAGGACAAGCAGGACAAATGTTTGGACAGCCTACAATAGGCCAAGGACAGCTAACTCAGGCTGGTCTTGGTGCTCTTGGTGCAGGGCAACAACTCATGGGTCAGCCTACGTTTGGCATGGCTCCTACTCAAGCTGCTGCACAGCAAGCCTTTGGCCTTGGTGGTCAATTCATGGGCGCTGCTGGGCAACAGCCTGCAGACATAAACCTTCTTCGTGGACAGTTTGCAGGAGCAGTAGGCGGACTCATGGGTCAGCAGCCTAGTGCTGGTGTAGGTGCTCTGGGTCAACAGGCGTTGGGCCTTGGAGGCGCTGGATTAGCTGGAGGTGCCCCTGACGTAACTCAGGCCTTTGCTGGTGTACAGGCTCCCGGAGTAAGGTCTGCAGCAGGAGGACTAGCAGGACAACTTATGGGTGCTGGTTCTGCTGAAAGAAGCATGTTAGTCCCTGACGTTTCTGGAAGATTCGGAGGAATTACTGCTCCTTCTGTAAGCGGTGTTTCTGGAGCACTTGCGGGACAAGCTTTAGCCGCTGGAGCAGCAGAGCGTGGTCTTGCTGTTCCTGACGTAAGTCAGGCATTTGCTGGAGTTACAGACCCCGGTGTCAGGACTGCTGCAGGAGACCTTGCTGCTAGAGGCTTAGGCTTAGGCATAGCTGGTCTTGATACTGCTGCTCCTTCTGACGTAGAAGCTTTACGTCAACAGTACGGTGGCCTTGCGGGGCAAGCAGCACAACAGGCGTTACAACCTACAGGCGCACGAGAAGCAGAAGTCTTTGAGCGCATACGTGCTACACAACGCCCTGAAGAAGAACGTCAGCGTCTTGCTCTGGAACAACGACTGGCAGCTCAGGGACGCCTTGGTACACGTTCAGCAGCTTACGGTGGTGCTACTCCTGAACAACTAGCACTGGCCACCGCTCAAGAAGAAGCGCAGGACAGAGCATCTTTAGCAGCTATACAACAAGCAGGGACTGAACGTCAGAGAGCCTTGGGTGAAGCACAAGCCTTTGGTGGCATGTTTACACAACAGGCAGGTTTGTCAAGTCAGTTGCAATCTCAGGCACAACAACGTGCTTCGCAACTGTCACAACTTGGTTTGTCTGCAGAGCGTGTTCAGGCACAGCTTGAGTCCGAAGGTTTCGGAAGAGAAATGCAGTTGGGTCAGGCAGGGCTACAAGCTGCCCAAGCACAATCAGCGTTGCGTTCACAAGCACAACAACGGTCTAACCAACTGTCACAACTGGGTCTCAGCGCTGAACAAATACAACAGCGCCTTAGGTCTGAAGGCTTCGGCCAAGAGATGCAACTAGGTCAGGCAGATGTTCAAGCTGCTCAGGCTCAATCAGCACTTAGGTCTCAGGCACAACAAAGAGCAAACCAACTGTCACAGCTTGGATTGTCTGCAGAGCAAGTACAGTCTCGTATGGAGGCAGAAGGCTTTGGACGTGAAATGCAGTTGGCAGGAGCAGGTCTACAAGCACAACAAGCGCAGTCTGCTTTGGAATCTCAAGCACAACAGAGAGCCACACAGCTTGCACAGCTTGGACTATCTGCAGAACAGATTCAATCACGGCTTCAAACAGAAGGCCTTGGAAGAGCTACTACTGCTGCTGGTCAAGCTGCTCAATTGGCACAACTTGCTGGAGGGCTTCAGGCTCAACAGGCTGGCCTTGGCGCACAGTTTGCAGGCTTAGGTGCAAACCTAGCAGGACAACAGCAGGCTCTAGACGCCGCACGTCAGCAACAGGCGCTACAAGCGTTGACTGCGGGTCAGGGTCTACTAGGTGGTGGCCTAGGTTTACAACAAGCGCAACAACAGTTGGGCATGGGTGCTCTTGCTGGCTCTTACTTGCCACAGCAACAACTTCTGGCTGCTCTGGCTCCCGGACAGACTGCTGCTGCTGCACAACAGCAAGCACAGTTGTACGGTACAGGACTCTTTGGTGAGGCTACTGCTTCCGGTATTGATGCTTTGTTGGGTGCTAGCTTGGGTAGAGCTAATTTAGTAGGCGCAGCGGGTACAGGACTGTTGGGTGGTATTTTTGATCGACGGAATTACGGAGAGTAATAGCCATGGCTAAATTTGGTAGAGAATTTGTAAGGGCAGCGACACAGCCTGCCTACTTAGGTGGTCTGTTTACTGCTGCACAAAATATAGGCGCTGCTCCTGCTAGAGCACAGAGACGACAAGAGTTGTCTCAGTTTAATCCTAATACTGTCGAAGGTTTGACTGGTTTGGCTGAGTATTATCAAGGTCAAGGTGATCTACAAAACGCAGCTAAACTTGCTACTGCTGCTAGAGACCTAGCAACTCAGGAAGCAAACGCAACAGCCTTAGCTAACCGCAAGACTCAGGTCAAAACTCAAGCTGAAAACCTTGGTCTTGACAGTTTAGCAGATCAGATTGAGAACGTAACTGACACTAAAGAACTTGGTGACCTTGTAGGCACTATGATCGACTACCGCCTCAAGAACATGCCAACGCAAACACCAGCCCAGCGTAAGCAGTTAGCAAGGCAGCGTGGCATCAGTGACAAACTATTTAAAGAACTAGGACTAGGCCAAGCCCCTGACCAAGTGTTTAATGACGTACTTACAGGTCAACGTGGTGGTGACATTGAGTTTTTTCTACAGAACGGTAAAGTAATGCCTTTCCGTACCGAAGGAGGGCAGGTGTACGACAGAGAAAACAACACATGGGTCTCTGCCCAACAAATGGGCCTACAAAAACCACCACCTGAAGTACAAAAGATTGAAAACATCAGTGGCACAATGGCTGAAAAAATTATGGGCGAGGGTGTTAGTCGGTTGTCAGACGGTCTTGACGCTGCAAACAAGGCTGTAACCAGTATTGAGTCTATTGACACATCTCTTGAAAACATTGACAACATGTTTACAGGCTACGGTGCTACGTTTAGAATGGACGTTGCTAGAGCAGCACGGGTAGCGGGTATTGACATATCGGCTGCAGACCAGATAGAAAACACAGAAGAGTACGCTTCACTCGCAGGCGCCCGTGTTGCTGACTACATTACCAACTTGGGTGCTGGCACGGGTTTGTCGGACAAAGATAGAGAGTTCGCAGAAAAAGTAGTAGCAGGCGACATTGGAATGAGTCCTGAAACCATGCGTAGACTGTTGACTACTATTAGGAAGCAAAATGTACGAACCATTGGTCAATACAACAACCTTAGAGGTGCTGTAGAAGGTAAGCTAACAGGGTCTGAAAAAGCAGCTATGGCTTTCTACCCTCTGGTTGACATGCCTCCAGAAATGGTTGAGCCTGAGGTTGACGACACTGATTTGACTGCAGGGTCAACAGTAACAGTAAAAGGCGTTCAATACATAGTGGACCAATAATATGAAGACAGCAACTGATCCAACAACAGGTAAAAAAATATACTGGGACGGACAACAGTGGTTGCCTCTTAAGACCGCTACTAATCCACAAACAGGAGCACAGGTAGGTATTGCAGGAGGACAGACGTTCTCTTTGAGCACTCCTACTACTACTCCTTCTGTTAGTGACATGTTTGGCCCTGAGATGGCTGCACGAGAAACCCTCAGAGGAGAACTAGAGCAGTTTGGTCCTGAGGTGTCCCGTAGGGCACAAAACGTCATGGGAGACGACCCTAGCCTGCTACGTCAGCTTTATCAGGCACCAGAGTTAGCCCTCATTGGAGGCTCTCAGGCAGCTAGAGCAGGTGGTGCAACATTGGCTACTTACATTAGCTCTTGGATTCCTAACTCAGTCAAGGAAGGAGCAGAAGCAGCTTACGATAGCATAAAAGATACTCAACCCTTCCGACTAGCAGCTCAAGCAGCTTCTCTGGGTGACGCGGGATACCAAGCGTTTAAACAACGTATGCCTGAGGCTGCGGAACGCTTTGAGTCTGCTGTGGACGTAGGCCTTTTGTTTAGCCCTAGACCAGACATACCTAGACTAGACATAGCCAAAAGAGGCGCACAAAAGGAAGCCACAAGGCTTGTAAGAGAAAACAAGAAGGACGGGGTTACGCTTCTGTTGGAACCCGTGACACCAGAGATGCGGGACGTGTTTGAAGAAAAAGGTGTCTTACGTACAAAAACGTGGGAGCCTAATGACTTTGACAACTTGGTCATTGACACAGTTACCGACATGAAGGGCGTAAAGCCAAACCGCTCGTACACCTATAATTATCGTGCAGTGCAGAAAGAAGTAGCAGAAGCTAAACAAGCTACTGACAAGATGATCGTAGCTCAAAACAAAGCCATTAACTCCGACAAGTTTCTGGGGGACATGCAAGGGGCTATTGACGAAGTCCTAAAAGACGACATCGTTCGTATAGCAACCGGAGACATACAAAAGCAGCTTGCTGAACTGTCAGATATTGTCCTTGAGTCTGTGCAGACTAGAGGTTCAGACCTTGTGGGTGTGCTAGAGGTTCGACGCAAGTTTGATGACCTAATAAACAACTTTGACGGGACACCTAACGCTAAATCTATTGCTGCCAGAAAGATCCGTGGTGTACTCAACGACACACTGAAGGCCAACACTCGTGGAGACAAGCTTCACAACCTGTTGACTAAACAGTTCCACGGTATTACGGCTATGGAAGACATGCTGCCTAAGCGTAATGCAGAGGCTAGAGACGTGTTTAGTCGCGCAGTACGTAACCTACAGTCTGTAGACCTTTTACCTAACACTGTCCTAGCACTTGGAGCCACAGGAACAGCAGCCACAGGAGCCTTAGGCGGTGCTCTACCTGCTTTAGGCGCTGGTGTTTTAGGTGCCACAACGTATGTTGGACTACAGACCCTTAAGCCACGTAATGCTGCAAGAATCTATGCGTCCATGCTTTCTGCTATTGACAAAGCCATTCCTTTGACTAAAGGCACTGCCCTGAAAGAACTAGAGATGGACCGAATCCTATTAGTTGACCTCATTGACCAGACTCGTGAAGAGATTAAGGAAGAACAAAGTGAGTGATTTTCAGAAGAAACGACAGGAATACATGGCGATACGCAAAGGTGCTTCTAGGGCAGGCTCTACAGCACAAACCTATAGTCAACAAGCTGCTTCTGCTTTTCTTAACCCTGCTATTGAAAACCCTTTTGGTTCTTTAGAGTTACCTGCGTACGTTGGGTCAGAAGGGATACCTATGTCGGCCCCTCGAAGAACCACAGTTGACGCTATGGCTCCTCTTAACTTTGTTGCTGAAGAAGCACTGACTCCTGCTAACTACGTCCCTTTGGGCGGTCTTGGGATGATGCGTAGGGGCGCTCAGATTACACAAGAGGCACTACCTAACCTAAACAGGACGCAGGAAAACGCTGGGTTGTTCTTGAGTTCTCCTAGAAACTACATACCTAACTTTTACGGCCCTACTGACATGCCTGAGGGTGCTGTTCCTAATATGGTTGACAGATATATAGCCAGAGATCCACAGGCGTTTGCCAATAAGGTCAGAAGAATACCTAAAGTTGGTCCGATGGTAGCAAACGAAGTTAAAGATGCTAAAAACGCTGAACAAGTGATGCAGGGCAGAACAAAAATACAAGATTTTGTTAAGTGGGCTGGAGAAGGCACGAAGAAAGGTTTATTTAACTTAATGGACCCCGACAGACGTGCCTTGTACTACAGCACAGGCGTTAACCCGACAACCAGAGACGTAGCACAAGAGTTACTTGGAGGCACACAGAGAGACATATCGAAGGCTCTTTCTCAAGGCCAACAAAATATTGTAACTAATACCCGCAGAGGTAGACAAGGACCTGTTGCCCCTGCTCTTGAGACAGTAAACAGAATAAGTTATATGTCTGATACTGTTCCTTTTAAACAGGGCGTTTACTCTGATTTGGTTAATCAGGTTGGCGCTAGAAACAACACACCTCAGAAAGACCTTGACTTCTTTGAAGAACACATGGGTAACGTCTGGAAGTCAGGTAAAGGAGAAAAAGCAGAAAGGTTTGCCGATGCAGCGTCACCTGTGATAAATGTAAAAACTCCTACTACTTTCCAAACAGGAAACCATGCGTTTGATTTTGCTTCTAAAGGGCCTATGCACGCTTTTGCTAAAATCTTTAAAAATAAAAAGACGGTAAGCAATGAAGAAATGCTGTCCAAGTTTAAAAGTGAGTCTAAGCTTATATTACACCCAAAGATGGGGAAAACAGACGAAGAAATACTCGCTAACGCTAAGGCTAACGGAGGTTTCTACTTTACTGGATCAATGGAAGGAACAGCAATTACAGAAGGAGGTGTAAACTACGTAGGGAAAATAACTCCTAGAGGAAGAGTAACAGCGGTTGTGTCTGACGAAAACAACTTCCTTGAGAATGTCCCTGTCATAGGTAAAGCAGTAGAAACGGCATTACCTAATCGAATGGTAAACGCCACGCCCCCTATGATCTTTGACGCAGCGGGAGAAAATGCTCAGGCTTTAGCAAGGACAGTCAAAGTCCCAGCAAAAGATAAAATGTCTGAAAGTTATAGAGAACTTATAGCAGCAGTAGCAGGTATAAAAGCAGACCCTCAGGTTGTAAGAGGTGAGCGCCTAGGGTCTGCTGGTATGTTGACCACAGCTGCTGGCCTTGGAGTAAGAGGACAACAAGAGGAAGACTAGAGACGCTCTAGCACCCACTTCAGACCCATGATCTCACCTCTAATCTCGTTGTTGCGAGCAGCAGGTATGGACCTTTGTAGTTTGTTCTCAAGTACTCTAATGCGGATCTCAATGTCACGTTTGATGTTCATAATCTAACCTAAGTAAATACGGGGGCGCTAAGGCCCCCTTTTGTTTACAGCTCGCAGTTGTTACCTGTACAAGCCAACTGTTGCGACCCTTCAGTCATGTCAGAGTTCTCAGAGATGTTCCAGTCGATGGTCTCAGGAAACTCCTCCTTCAACTTCTCAAACGTCTCTAGATCAATAGGTTCATAAGGAGCCTGTTGGTACGTATGCTCTGAGTAAGGCAGGAAGCTTACGCCAC
>Ga0208434_1000872_pt1 | contig 13237 bp, 1 predicted proteins | sample 13_taG_FD_184086 | JGI IMG/M metagenome (GOLD analysis project Ga0208434, IMG submission 184086) | Marine viral communities from the Subarctic Pacific Ocean - 13_ETSP_OMZ_AT15268 metaG (SPAdes) (version 2) | ecosystem: Environmental > Aquatic > Marine > Oceanic | place: Pacific Ocean | collected... | reverse complement strand
TTTGATAATCTGCAGGATTAGGTAGACCAACAAAAGAATAATAAGAGTTGCTGGAATTATTCACTCCAGCAATAAAATTCTTTGCGTTTAATATCCTAATCTGATCCGTTATAATAGCAGCCATTTGACGCAGGTTTTTCTTTATTTATTAGGAGTTTGCGGTATAATTTTTAGACTTCAAGAAGTTTGTTCTAATGACTCTAGTTGAAGTAGTTATACCAGAAGTGTATGCAGTGTAAGAACTTGTGAGATCTCTTGAGGAAACATCAATTCTTCCCCAACTAAAGTCACCGAAACCAGTATCAGAAGTTGTGATTCCAGTACTGTATCCCGAAGGAACAACGGTAGCATCAACAAACAATCGCTTGACTGTCGTTGATATTCCAACAACATCTCTCTCTAATGTCTCTACACTAGAGACCTCGTATATTCCATCAAACGTATTTCCCATACCAACGTTAGACTTCTTAATCATGAAGTAATCATTTGACTGAATAGAAGTAATTGTTACTGCAGTTCCAGCAACCACCGTGTTTCTGAGGAAAGAATCATATGGAATATGAATGTCAAAGATAAATTTAGGACCAGCAGTGGTTCCAAATCCAACAATAATACCATTATCACCCGAATAAGTATTTACACTACATGCTTCTTCGGTATGTCCTGGAGGAGATATAAGAACAGTAGGTACGCTTGTATATGTATAACCAACTCCAGGAGAGGTGATTGCAACACCAGTGACAGTTCCGCCAGCACTTATGGATACTGTACCAAACGCTCTAGACGCAGAGGTGTAACCAAAACTTACTGTTGCAGTGCTATATCCAACACCACCGTCAGATATTACGACAGAAGAAATGGTGCCAAATCCAGAAACAACTGCTGTTGCAGATGCACCAACTTTTGGTTCTTGAGCAACAAATTTAATTTTATCTTGGAACTGCAAGTTTGCTGCTTCGTTTTGAGGATTAAATAATGGTCTCAGACTATCAACATATATTGCAGTTGAACCTACGCCAACGTTTTTAATAATATATGCTGTTGGATTAATGACTGGTTCATAAAGTTCCCTATCTTTTCCTGTTGGAATACCATCAATAATCTTATCTTCAGTTTGTCTGCACCAGGTAACTGGTCTTGCTAAAGTTACATCATTAGTATTTCCTGGTCCAAAGTAAGGGTTTGTTGCAACATTACCAGTTGAAAGAATATTAAGAACACTTCTTTCATCTTCATCAAGACTTTGTGCTTGAGAACCTGCCATATGTTTTAGTTGTAACGTATCACCTTTCTTAACCGTTTCGATAACATCTCTAAAAATAACATCACTATCACCATTTCCTTTATAGAAAATAATGGTAACAATATCACCAATCTTTAATGCTTCAGTAAAGGTGAGCGTGCTTCCCCCGGTAAATACATATCCTGCACCTGGTTCTTGTAAAATATCATTCACAAAAATAATTAATACATCTTGGACATCGATTTTTGAACCTGGAGAAGAAACAATTGAAGTAATTGCTCCGTTTAATTTCAGTGGGAAATCTTTTCTTGCTCCATCAATGAGATCTTCAATATTATCAAGAACTTGTAAAGTTCCTACAGACCAACCTGCAAACTTATCGTCTGCAATTTCATCGACAGTAACTTGGAACTCGTTTCCAGAATAAGATGATGTGGTTGGTATTCCTGTTGTTCCTCCGATTGCAACTGTTAATATAGCACCGTTTCTATAACCATATCCAGCATTATCAATTTCAAAATCAATAACGCTAGAACCATTACCAACTACAACATCAATAGTTGCTTCAGTTCCAACTCCAGCAGCAGAAGAAGAACTGTAGAATAAACGCATATTGGAATATGATACAGGATCATCAAATACAACAAACGGTTGATTGGTGTGAGTGTAACCTGTTCCTGGATTAGTAATAGCAACTCCTGTAATATTACCATTACTGATAGTGGCAACTCCAACAAATTGTATATTACCAGTTCCGGTGCTGGAAGTTCCAACACCAACATTAACGGTTTGAATCCCAGATCTATATCCAGACCCACTATTACCAATACTAATAGAGGAGATAGTACCGAATCCAGAGATGATTGCAGTTCCACCAGCAGAAACGAGAGGTTGATAACCAAATCCCTCAGTTGAACCAACAGAAACTATAATTCCACCTTTAGGGAAACTAGAAATCCCTACATCAGGTCCAAGAGGAGTTTGTGGAGAACTGCCATTGAAGGTTACGGAAGTAATTCCAGAACTCTCAGATAAAGTATAATCTTTATCCGAAGAAGGTACTTGGAAAATATCATTAATTAAAATGATTGCATTTTCGTCAGTAATTCCCGTTATGTTGCTACTAGATTGTTGTAAAGCAAACTGATTAGTAACTCCATTAAAACTATCATTAATATTATCGAAAATATAGTTTTTATTATAAGAGTCATTGGACCCACCAGTTATTCCAGACCTAATAAAACTTCTTCCTTGGAAAGTAGAACTTGTTGTAATTCCAACGAAGTCTCTTTCATCTGGTGGATTAGTTGTGGAACCAATGGGAGTATTTCCGAAAGGTGCTTCCACAAAATTAAGGACATTATCTACAACATTATAGTTTCCTGTAATTTTAGTAACTAAATCATGAGTTCCAGCAGCAGCAACTTTAGTCCCCAACCATCCTCTGCGGACTTTTATGAAATTAGTGCTGCCGATACCAACACCTTCAATCTTCATAATCTCACTACCAACTCTGATTAGATCAGATCCAAAGAATGATGTTATTCCACTAAATTTAACTATGTTTTCAAAGATTGTTGTATTAGTGGACAATCCTGTAGTTACTGAAGTAGCAACAATAGGAGATTGTATAAGATTATCAATAGCAACCATAATCTTAGCATTCTGGTTAGTTGCTACGAATCTATGAGAAGTTCCAATACCAACACTTTCAAGTTCTACTATTTCAGGGACATCTTTAAGTGCATTTTCAGCACTAGCAGCAATTTTAATATTGTTGTCGTCAACCTTAACTGCAAAGATATTTTCTCCAGGTAAGAATGTTGTATTTGAAGCGCCAACGAAAGATGTTGTAGCGATTCCAACAGCAGAGGAAGCAGTTCCAACGTGAACATATTCAATTTTCTCACCACTTACAAAGAAATGATTTGGAATAGTAATAGTATTATTGGTTACATTAACAACAGAACTATCATTACCTGTGAAGTATCTTTCAAATATTTCATTCGTTTCATGCGTTAATCCAAATGATCTCTTAATATCGGATTCGGTTCCTTCATAAGTTCCAAATTCTCCACCAATAGAAGCGTTACTAAAAGTAATCGCAACTCCCAGAGTAGTGTCTTGATCAAGAGTAACTGCATTTTTAAATACGGTTACTTTTGTAGCAATACTTGCATTTGGAGTGAACAAAAGAGAGACAGTACCAGTGCTATCAATACTAGTTCCAAACGTTCCTAATCCAATACTAGTTTCAATATTACCATACTCAGTAAAATAAGTATCATACGAATTAGTCGCGTCAAGGTAATCATCAACAACAACTATTTCAGAAATCTGATATCTGCCATTAGTGGTATCAGCAACCTGCGCTATAAAGTATGCAGAGTCGTAGTCATTACCATATTGAGAGACAGTTGTAACTCCAGGAGTTCCAGATGCAGAAATACTGGTTGTCCTTCCATCAATTTCAGCAAATTGTAATTTAGTTGTTCCAATTCCAGAAGTATTTTCAGATAATGCAACTTGAACCGTATTCACTAAACATGTAGTAGCAATACCCACTCCAGGATGGAAATCGATTTCCAAATTGCTTCCCGATATTGCCGCAGAGTAAGTTCCAAGTCCTACACCACCAGAGAAAGAGTCAAATCCTCCGGTAGTTAATTGACCAAATTCAAGCAACTCTACTGTAGTTCCATCATGTGTAACATTAAGTTCAACCATCTCAAATTTATCATTCTGCGTAGAATCTGGATTAATAGATACCAAAACTTTAGCAGAATTATATGTGCTTGCTATCGATACAATCGTAGAACTAGAACCCGAAGTAACTTCTGTATTAGAAGTGTCTACTAAAACACCGCTGCCAAAATAACTAACTCCAGTTCCTACAGTTGCAATACCACTAATATTGTAAGATAATGTAGTTACATTAAAATCATTAATAGTAGACTTAGTTGGATAGAATAGTAGTTGACCATCTGTTCCAGTAACAGAGAAGTCAAAAGAACCTTGATCATATTGAGTTTCAATTCTTCCATATTGATTCATATATGCTTTTACGCCATCATGAACTAAATCCACAATAAGAAGTTGTCTTTCCTGAGTATATCTCTTATCTCTAACATAAGTAACATATTTTAATGCTCTTGCATCAGAGAGATTAAATGTATTAACAACACTGAATGGAGTTAATCTTGGTTCACTGTTAAATTCTCCACTAATATCATCAATAGAAAGAACCCTGTTTCCGACAGATTCAAAATAGTCCGTTAGGATTCTATTGGCAAATATGATTTCATCGGATATTGTTCCCGAGTTAATATTATTTTCTGTCACCAAATCAAAGTCAGAAACGCAATTTAAGTTACCAAATCCACTCAAATCATTTACTGTATCTACAGATCCAAGTTCAGTGGATAGTCCAACTGACATTTGATTAGAATTTGTAGACTCTAACTGATAATCTGCGAATTTTTTGTACCCTAAAGTGTGGTTGGTTGATGAAACAACGTCATTCCAAGTATCATATGGTACTTCGGACTTCAGAGAATATGAGAATTTTTGATAATACAAATTATCTTGAAGTCTTTGGAGGTTATAGTTAAGTTCTCCAGAATCATTTTGCCAACCTCTAACAACTTTTGATGTTGCATCATATTCAAGATAAGTTTCAAATGAAGTTATAGAAGAAGCAATACTAACAACTTTAGATGATTTGCCAGTTATTTTTTCTCCAACTATAAAGTTGTCATTAGAAGATACTCTAACAATAGATGTAATAGGGTTCCAATCTTCAACTACTCCAGTTGCAGATTCTGAATCAACAGTTTCTCCTATAATGTAATTATTAAGAACTAAACTACTTTGGAAGAGGGGAAAATGTTTTTGTGCAGTTATTCTTGCAGTGGAGTTTACAGCATCAAATTGACCTGGGAATTCATCTTCTTCAAAAAGATTTGACATATTAAATCTAACCGACCCAATTCCGCCAAGATTAGAACTGACCTCAGTTAGTTCAAATAACTTATAATCATATCCAGAGGAATTGTAGTTTTGTCCTGTTGATCCAACTCCAACACTTACATTTTCAACTAGAACTTTATCGCCAACTGCAAATGGGAAACCATTTACTGTACTAAATCCTACAGATAAAGTTACCAGTGCATCCTTAGTTGTAGGGAAATATTCAATTGTACTAATTCCTACTCCAGAATCAGTAAGTGTTGGAATAATCGTAGGACTTAAATTAGATAACCCATTCGTATTCTTTAAGATTTTGACCTCAGAACTTCCAAGAGTCATCTTAAGATCTATATCAGTTACAGGTAACTTAGTCTTCCCATCGATTACAACTAGTTTTGGTGTTATGGAAAATCCTCTCCCAAAAGAAGTTATACCAACAGATTGTAATGTTGCTAATGGTTCAATACGAATCGATTGTGGAAAAAGTAATCTGGGTTTCAAAGTATTGTCAGAAGGAAGATTGAATCCAATATCTTCAATAGAAACAGATTTCAAACTACCAATAGTAGAACTTTGTGCTTCTAAAATTGCTCCATCACCAGAAACACTGTTAAGTGTAGAGATTCCTGGTAAAGCATAATAATTTCTACCTGGGTTTATGATATCAATTTTAGCGATCGGACCTTCGGTATGAGTACAATCTGTTTCATAAAATATTTCAGAGATAGTTGACGCATAAGATACACTTTCTGGCAATTCACTTAAATCATAGAAGAAAGAAGTCGTAGACCCTACAATAAGTCTATGATTTCCATTATATCCACTACTTACAATTTTTAATTCATTTCCAGAAATAACATCATCATCAGTCGTTACTTCAGATTTAATAGAGGGTAGACTTGCATTATAAACTAAATCAAGTTTGTAGAAAAGACTCTCTGGTAAACTAGAACTTACTCTTAAAATAGATTCTGCACCGGCAGAACCAACTTGACCTGAGGATGAATATTCAAATATTTTACTATCATCAGATTTCTCCCAACTAATTTTACAGTCTTTATCTCTGTAAAGGTTTAACTCGAATGCAGGATAACTGGATCCTAATATTGAATATCCAAGAGAAGAATCAGAAAGATCAAAAGTAACTGTAGAATCTTTGTATAATGATATTGGTGGATTAATTGGATTAATATTACCACCAGTTAATCCAGTACTAGCAACTCCAACTGTGACTGGAATGTCTTTAGTAGCATCATAATAATTATTGGATAACTTAAAGTTATTATCATCTACTCTAGAAATGTAATAAATGTTTTCATTGATTAATCCTTCAGAAACATCACTACCAATTCCGACATTGTAAATTACTTTTTCTCCACCATTAAACTTATGATCGGGAATATTAATTGCTCCAGTTGACGTGTTAATCCCAGTAGAAGAAAATCCAAGGGGATTGAAAACAACATTTCTATTGTGATCATTATATTTTACAGTTATATTATTGTTTGTTCTGGGATTGACAAATACATCTACTCTATGTTTTGGACTGATTCCATGCGCTTCTGTTGTATTTACAGTGACAGTGTTCTTCTTTATCTCTCCAGTTATTACCGTATGATTAGTGGTAAAACTATGAGAATTGCCAACACCAACACCTTTGAAGAACAACGTTGAAGACCCTCTATGAGAGGCAGCAACCCCGACAAAAGTTCCCGTGGTTCCAAGACCAACCCTTACTGTTGCAATTCCAATAAGGTCATCATCTACCTTAGCAACAAATACTTTGTCTCCACTAGCAAGAGTTGTTCCTACACCAACATTAGTCTCATCTTGAACATAAAGACCAGTCCCACCATTTCCTGTGGAGTAAGTTAGTTGATCTCCTGTTTTGAAACTATGATTTTTGAAATAAAGCGTTTTGGTTGGAATAAATTTTTGGGTGATACCTGCACCTGGATTTGTAAATGAGAGTGTAGAACCAATACCAATTCCAGCGGTAGTTCCTAATCCAACTGTTTCAGATGGATCAAAGTAAACCTCTTCATTTCTTGTAAATTTATATGTTGAAGTAATACCAGTATTAATATCAAGATTTCTAGAATCCTCAATAAGAAACTTACCGATAGTATGTCCGGCAGAGACAGTTCCATTAACTGATCTTAAAACTCTCAATCTAGAGTTTTCAAAGTCTACATTAAGTACCTTTACTTTCTCTGTTCCAATACCCAAAACATCATTCACCTTAGTATTAAGAATATCACCAGTTACACTAAAGTAAGTAACTAATCCAGTTACCCCTTCAGTTCCAATTGCAACTGCGGTTGTTCCAACTCCAGCAAGACGAAGTACATTAGAAGAGATTCCTACTGAGTATGTTCCCTCAATACCACTAGCATTTGTGGAAAGTCCAGTAATTCTTATTACATCTAAGTTTTGAAACTCATGAGGATTATCGCAAACAACTTCATATGTTCCAGAAGATTTGGGATATATTTCTACTCCACCAATAGAACTAGTTGCTACACTAATATTAGAAACTGGTTTACCTTTTATTTTTTGAATTCTAGCGTAAGCACTGTCTCCACTAGTTCTACTATTATTAAATACTAGAGTTTCGTTTACTTTATAATTGTTTCCACCAGTCAAAATTCCAATAGAATCAATAGTTCCTGGAGAAGCAGCATTTATTTTTGCCGTTTGATTAAATTTATTTGGAATGAACAGATAAGGATATTCCTGAGTTTCTTCAATTAAATTCAGTGGATTAGTGTTTCTTCTTAGATCACTTGTTTTAAAATTAAATTCATCTTGATTTGAGGAAGGATTGAAATTAAATTTATCTGGGATAGAGTAGTAATTTTCTCCTATGATATATGGAAAAACGGGTTTTTTGTATTTTTCAAATACTCCAGATGCTTCGGTCTGTAAATCATTGACCGTCATATAATATGCATAAGTTCCATTAGGATAATCTGGAGTTACTCCAAATCTTCCGTTATTTTCGTCAAGAGTTGAAACATCAGTAGTTTTGGTGTGAGTATAATCTTCAATAAAGAATCCTTCAGGATAGATTGAAAGTGGTGGTCTTCCTGATTTTAAATCAAGAGAATATCCAGATTTTAATTGAGTTACTGCGCCACCGGTTTGTGTAGTATATCCATATGGACCATAAATTGGATTACCATCATAAGCAAATCCTAAAATAGGAGAGTGTTGATCTGAGTCAACTTCTATACTACTTACTTTACGAAGATCGCTTTCTCCATATAAAACATCTCCTTCTGAATTGACAGAATATGTACTTTCTCTTAGAACTCTGGGGGGATAAAGATGAAAATACTGAAGTTCATAATTTGAAGCTGATACTACACCATCATCTTTAGTAAAGAATGGTGTATTCTTCTCAAAAAGATTTACTCTCCAAGTTTTAAGATTAGAATAGAACGCTGGTTGATTCTCAGTTTCAGAATTAGTTTCAATAGTAATTGTAGTGTCGGATTCATCATATCCACCACCAGGTTCTAAAACTCTAATTTCTGAAAGAGATTCATTTACAATAATAGGGATTAAGACTGCACCAACACCAACACCAGCAATTCTAAGATCTGGTGTTGATTTATATCCAGTCCCAGAGTTTAAAACTATAACTTGAGTAATCCTTCCATTACTGATAACTGGTTTTACTTGAGCATTTTTTCCACTACTAATCGTAATGGTTGGTTGACGGTCATAATTTAATATTTCTGAAGATCCATAACCAACTCCGCTATTTTCAACATGAACTGATGAAATTTGACCTCTAACTATTGGTTGAACACTTGCTTTAAAAGTTTCTGTTCCAACAGAGGATATTCCAACTTCTCCAATCAAAGTTGCGGTAATATCTGGATAGTTAAAAACATGTGTTCCTAAACCAACAGATTTAATATCTTCATACTGCTTAGTTCTATAATAAAACTCCTTATCTGAACTAACACCAACTGCGGAAAGTCTAAAAGAATCAGTATCTCTACTAGTTACATAATATTCTGTATTGTTTGTAAGACCCTCTGCAACAGAACCTACTACAGTATATTTGATTTTCTCTCCATTTTGATAACCATGATTTTTAATTGTGATCACATTTGAGGAAGTATTGATTCCTGTTACATGTGCTGTTCTTTTTTTCGTTTCATAATCACTTCCACCATTAACAATATTGACAGAAGATACAACAGATTTTTTATTTACACTCTGAAGTGCATGTTTACCAATACCAAACCCAGTTAAATTTACTGTGTTTATACCGGACAAGGCATCTGCTTGAGTTGGGTGTAGTTTAACTGATACATTATCAGATACCGATATAAAGTATAATGCACTAGTATCCAAACCAACTACACATTCCTCATCAAAAGTTTTGTATATTACTTGTTCCGTATTTCTAAATTTGTGATATGTTGTAAACCCAATGGTATTATTTGTTAAAGATACTTTTGCAGATGCTTCATCTGCAAAGAACTCTGGGGAATTGTCAATCATTTTCATATTGACCGTGCCAAATGCACCTGCACCATTTCCACCATCAATTTTAAGAGTTGGTGTTGATAGATAATCAAATCCACCATCCAATACTCGTATTTCTCTTAAGGAACCAGATACTGCAATATGTCCAGTTGCACCGGTCCCGACAGTATCACTAATAATTAAATTTGGAGGATCGATAACATCAATATTATTTGATGGCGATAAAATATCAATACTTTCAATAGCACCATATCGTACAACATCTTCAGATTTATAATTTAAAACTTCAACACCATTAATTAATATTCCAGTAGTTCCTGGTAGTGTTTTACTTTTAACTCCCTGACTCTTTGGATCAATAATTTTTCTTAAGAGTTTTTGTGGTTTTAATGTTTTGTCAAAAGAAGTGTATGGTTGAATAATGCTATCACTTACAGTTGTAGAACTTTCAACCTCTACAAAATTCCCTTTATTAATATCATCTCTACTCTTTGCAAATTTTAAAGTGAATCCATCAACTCTGGATACAAAATAAAGTCCATCGTTAAATAGACCTGTATTTCTTTTTTGCCTAGTCTTTACAGTTCCTGAGGAATCAACATATTTTTCATCTGATGTACTCGCAGTATAGTAAATTGCATCACCAGTATAGAATCCATGTTCTATTCCTGGAGTTATTTCGAGTTCAGTTCCAATAAACGTTCCAGAGAAAGTTATTTTTCTTGGGGTAACTTCAATTGGTTGAGAATTATATGAAGGAATTGATGAAGATGCAACAATGTATTCTCCATCATCATTTTTATATAAATTATCAACTCCAGTTGAAAAGGAAGTAATATTTGGGAAAGTATTTGAAGATCCTTTTTGTATCTTTCTTTGTATAGAAGAAACTTGAGAATTTTCTAAAGAACCCTGACCTCGTATTTTACAGGATTTTTCATTGTCGATACTAATTACTGTAGAAGAAACTTTTGTCTTATCTTTTAAAATTACAAAAACAGAATTGCCAATTTTAAGATAATGTTTAGATTTTAGTGTAATTGCATATGTAAAGTCTGATTTATCAACTAATTCTACTTTATCTACACCATAATGGGGAGATACATTATATTCCCATTTATCTGTTTTAAAATTATTTTCGGAAATTCCATATGTAGTTACGTTTGCCGTGGTTCCTTTCACAAAGGAGTTAGTATTTTTTGGTAACTTTACTGAATTATATACAGAGGATACTCTTACCTTTATTATTTCATCTTGATTTAATTTTGATCTACCATATGAGAAAGTATTAACACCAACTGTAGTGGCATCATCAATAATACCACTTAAATTTGTTACACCAAAGAACTGAGTTAAAGATTTGGAGGTATACGATACAACACCAGTTGTAGTATCATTATAAGTTACATATAATTCTCCAGTGGTTCCAAACCCAACAGTGGAATCAACATCAAAAATGGTAGCACCAGAAGAAACTGCTCCAATGACTTTCGTCGATGGTTCTACTTGAAACTGACCATACTCTACTCCATCGACACCAATATCTCTATTATATCCCCCATCATAATTTAATTTGTAGAAAGTCTGCCCAAATCCAACTTTAATTTTCTCTACAGAAGTTATTGGAGCATATGACCTATTAATATCTTTATCAAATTTATATGCGTCTTGATAAAAAGTTGCCGTGTCTAAATTTTCTGGGTCTCCAGAAATAGGTTCTACAATCAATTGGTTTACAATTTCATATCTAGCATTAGATGGAGTAACTAAAAACTCCGATGGTCTAATGACAGAAACATCCTTATTATATAATGCCTTAAATAAAATTTTGTATGATTGATCAGTTCCTTTACTAAGATAAAAATCTTTAGATTGTTTTATAAAAATATTTTCATTAAGATCTTCAGTTAAAGTTCTATTCTCTAATCCAGGAAGAAGTTGATTTTTTGTTTTGAGTAAAAATTGCTTTAAAAATAAAATACTCAGGTTCTCAATAGTTGAACCTGCAGTATGGTCATCATATTCGCTTTCTTCAAATATTAGTTCATTATTATTCGTATTACTCTTATATGAGGTAATTCCTACAAATCCTCTTCTACATCCAGTAAAAGAATAATCAGTTTTTCCAGTATATGTGATTATTTCATTGTCAATTTTAAGTAGTCCATAAGAATCTGGAAATCCAATTGTACCTGTGGGAGATTCTGAGGGGTCTACTTTAATTGTTTTATCATAAAAACTTAGATCACCTTGAAGGATGACAGATTCAACTACATTTGTCGTCTCATCTAATTTAATGTATTCATCAATATTTTGAATTAGATCAACAGGTCCACTCTGATACTCTTGTCCGAGATAGTACTGTTTTAAAAAACTGGATACTAAAGGATAATCTTCCTGAACATATTGAGGAAGTTGACTAGAAACAACACTGTTAAGTTGGACTCTGTTTTTTGACATTTTATGGATTTATCGTCTTAGTATGAAGAACTTGATCCTGAGGATCCAGATGTAGATGTAGTTGATGTGGTTGATGTAGAAGAGGTTGAACCTGTTGTACCACTTGTAGTAAACGCCCCACCAGTGGTGCCTGTAGTCCCTTGTGAGGTACTTGTAGTAGATGTACTACCACCTGCCCTCACTAGATTGCCGTTTACATAACTTGGCGATACAATGTAGTTTGATGCTGATGGGTCTAACCCGGAGGATATTTCATCAACAATCATTTCAACGTTGCTACCCCCTATATCTAGTTGCAAATAAAGATCCTGTAATCCGACAACATCATTAGATAAAGGAGTTGCCTCAACTTCTATAATTTGGATTCCATCTTTACTCTTTGCTGTAAGAATATTAACAGGATTAAGAGTTATAACTCCAGAAACATAATTAATGGTTCCAGCATTTCTTCTTACAATGGTAGGTGATTGAGAACCAATAGATGGAACAGTAAACAAAAATATCGTACCATTTATTCTATTAGTGTCGGGAAGGTCTCCCAAATACACCGGTTCATTAATACCCGCTATATTAAATCCTGAAGATTTGATATTGTAACCATTCATTGATTTAATATAGAATTCATTACCAAATCCAATTGAATATTCTGCAAAAGCATTAGTAACAACTCTCAAGTCTCTTCTCATTTTGACTGTGGTGATATTAGAAGTCACTGCTTCATGACTATCATCAATAATTTTCAAAAACTTACTATATTTAAATCTAGCACCATACTTATTCATTTCAGAAGATTCAGAATACTTATTTGCGTTATTCTGAACAATAGTAGACACTGCAGCTGCCGATGGTGCCAAGTTTGTGTTATAATAAACCTTGCTATCAATTTCCAAATAAAGATATTTCAGATCCAAGATTTCCGGTACAATTCCTGCAACAGCATATTGTTTTAGTTTTGCTTTAATATTCTCTTTCATTAGATTTGGCAAGAAATCACCAAATCTTGGTTTTATACTAATAAAAACTTTACCATATTGGGGTGGAACTAACTCTTCTCCCCCA
>Ga0208434_1000865_pt1 | contig 13315 bp, 2 predicted proteins | sample 13_taG_FD_184086 | JGI IMG/M metagenome (GOLD analysis project Ga0208434, IMG submission 184086) | Marine viral communities from the Subarctic Pacific Ocean - 13_ETSP_OMZ_AT15268 metaG (SPAdes) (version 2) | ecosystem: Environmental > Aquatic > Marine > Oceanic | place: Pacific Ocean | collected... | reverse complement strand
AGCAGCCAAAGAATTTATAGATAATACATCGGTAGAAGATGTGGCAAAAGTTGGTGGTGGTGCTTTTCTTGCTAAACAGACAATAGATACACTTTCCAAATCAAGTGCTGAAAAAATTGGGAATAATATTTCTAAAGACATTAAAGAAAAGTATCCAAATGCTAAAAACATGAGGTCGCTTAAAATAGAAGTCTTTAAAGATGCTCAAGCGCGATACGCTCCAGATCTAAAGATGTCTGATGATGATATTGCCAAAATGAATGTAGATGACATGCGAAAGAAACTTGCTGCTAATCAAAAAGGGTGGGCAAGTAGAATGGCTAAAAAAGGGTTTAGTTCATTTAAGGACTCAAAGGGAAATCCTAGAATGCCCGACGGATTAAAAAAGTCTCTCAAGATTGGTGCATACGGAACAGCTTTCATAACTGGTTTAGAGTGGTTAGATTCAAGGGAGTATACTCCAGCTCAAGTAGAAGAGGCTAAGAAAGAAACTGCGGAATTTAACGCCACTCAATCAGCAATAGTTCAAATTATTAATGATGAGGTTCTTGCGGATCAAGAAATTAACGCAACACTAAATACCGAAGGGGGTGCCAACCCACTAACACCTCGTTAATGACAAGGGAGGAAAAGCTTCGGAGACTTGAAGAAATTAAGTCTATGCCCGCTGGCAAAAAAAAGGATTTGGCTATAAAAGAGCTGAGAAAACATTTATACCTTAAGTTAGAGTCTTTCGACCCTGTTCAATATCAGATTCCGACAGATGACCGAACAAGCATTGAGACAAGCATGGTTCAGGAGGGGATTAACTCCACTCCAGGTGCATTAGCTCTTGGTACTGCAATGACACCATTGGGAGTGCCCGGAATGGTTGCTGGATCAATTGTTGGTGGTATGGCTTCTTCTCAAGCGCTTAGCCCAATAACATCGAGGTATGTAAATAGAGATACAGTTGAGGGATTTAAAGAAGGTGGAGTGGATGGTTTTCATGATGCACTAAATGGTAGAGTTTTTAATCCTGAGACAGGGCAAATGGAAGTGCCCCCGAATCGAATATCCCGTGGATGGGGAAAGGCTGAATCAATTTCAAAGCCAGTTAAAAAAGGCACACCAATAAATGCCACGCAAGCGATGCTTGAAGCAGGAATAAAATGAATAACGATCCTAGTAATTCTCATGTTGATTGGTACCGCAGATGGTCAAAGTCGCAAGGTAAGAATGTTGACAATTACACTAATGAAGAGTTAACAAACTTTCTTGGTCAGCAGTATGAAAGGAATGGATTCTCCAATGATGAAATCTCTTCTAGCTATGGTAGTGACTTTTCTAATGCATATTTAGATATTAAAAATAGACCCGATCCAAATCAGGGTTACTTAGATGAATTTTCCTCGGGCATCAAAAGTGCTAGTTATGGATTAGCTAGTACAGGGGTGGGTGCACTTGGATTGGGAGCAGGGGCATTAGGTTTAGACGGGGTTGAAGAATCCCTTATGGGTAAAGCAGCAGACTTATCTGAAAAAGCGGGGCAGGATAAACCGACCATAGAGCGTGCAAGTGATGTGCGATGGAGTAATCCGGCAGAGGTTGCAAGGTTTCTTGCTGGGGGCATGGGTGAAGCTACACCATCTGTAGTTGAGTCCGCGGGAGCATATCTAGCAGGTGGAGGAATAGGATACGGAATAGCAAAGCAACAAGCCAAGAAAGCTATAAGCAAGACAATAGGAGAAAGGGTAGAGGGAAGCGCGGCAGATGCAGTAGAAGCCTTAATGAGGGAAACTATTAAGGTAAATGCTAGAAAAGGTTTTGCCACAGGTTCGTTATCAGCAACTGCAGTATCTTCGATTGGCTTAGGGCAGGGAGAGATTTACACATCATTATACGAAAACACAAAACTTGATCCTGATGATAAAGACTACATTGATCCAATAAGGGCAAAAAGTATTGCAGTTACATTTGGAGCAGCTTCAGGTGGATTAGATTTTATTGGTGCAGCCACACTACTTGGCAAACTGACGGGAGCACCCAAGGAGGTTGCTAAAAAGTACTACAAAAGATTACTACTAGGATTACCCGAAGGTGTATTTCTTGAAGGTGGTACAGAGGCAACGCAGGAGTTTATAAACATTGCGGCGGAAAAGTTTGGTAGAGGGCAGGAGCTAGAATTTGACGGGCAAGAGTTAAGTAGATTATTTGACGCAGGCGTGCTTGGTGCTGTAGGTGGTGCTCAATTTACAACTATTGGAGCTATCCGTGGGCCAAAAGATACAACCGATAATGATGTTGATACAGACGCACCTGTATCTGAAGATCCGACTACATTTAAGCAAAAGAATTTACTTGAAGACATTCAGGAAAAACGTGGTAAGGATGCACGATTTCAACCTGGAGATACTGTGCAAATTGCATTGGGCGGTAAAGGTGTTGTTGATCGAGTGGTCGGTGATAGTGCAGTCGTTAAAATGGAAGACGGAACACTCAAAACAAATGTTCCTATAGCTTCCTTGTCTTCACCTATTGAGCAAGATGATCAAGTTGTATCAATTACTGAGGATTCAGATGACGAGAAAAGTAACACGAATACTTATGTCACTCCAAGTGGTAAAACCGTACCTAAGCCCACTGCTAGTGTTCCGGTAATTGACATTACCATAAATGGCAAAAAAGTAGAAAAAGTTAACGAGAAAGCGGGCAGGGACGCAGAGTTGTTATTCAAGAAGATGGAAGCTCTTGCTAAAATTGATGGGGTTGATGGCATGTCCCAAAATACTGCACGAGCAAATAAGACAGGCGGATTTGCAAGTAACTCTAGGGAGCAAATTAAATTAGCTCTTGGTGAGGATGCTGGATTGTATAGACCCGAAACAAAAGCTATTCTTCGTAAGGCAGGGGTTCTAAATAGTAGTCATGAGTGGATATTGGGTACTAAGTTAGATAATGATTTTGATTTAAAGGAAGCTGAAAGGGTCAAGAAGGAGAGGCTTGAGCAAGCAAATAAGACGGATTGGATCGAAGTTAATAATAATGTAGAGATCAAAAGATCAGGCGGTAAAGTAGGTGTGATTAAAGAAATCACATCTGAGGGCATGATTGCCGTACAAGATGCATCCGGGCAAATAACTGAGTACGAGCCTAATCAACTTAAACCCAAAGCCACACCAAAGGTTAAGCCAAAAGTAAATAAAGAGTTAAGCGATTTATGGAATGAGCGTCAGTCAGATGACTTTTGGGGAACTAGTAGTGTTACACAAGAATCAGAAGAAGTACTAACAGAGCCTGAGTTTTTATTTACTAAAGAGAAAGATGAGGAAACAGGGCAGGTTACTTTCGTAGCTAAAGACAATTTTGAGTTTAATAAAGATACCAAGGTAAAATTGCTTTGGACGACGGGTAAAAATAAAAAACAAAGCAAAGAGGTTTCAGCAAATAGCGTAGAGGAGTTATCTAACTCTGTTCGGGATTTCATGAAAGCAAAGCTTAAGACCCAACATGGGGAAAAGTTTGCTAGTACCTTTTACGGAGTTGAGATAAATGGGAAAACATACAACGCAAGTATTGAAAAAGGGTTTTACGACATTGCGGGATTGGAAATTGATAGCTCTCAAAGGCAGGAACTTGATGCACAAAAGGGGGATATCTCATTTCCCATATCTTCTATAGAGATTGATGAGGAATCAGGAGAACTTGGAAAAGGAATAGATTCAGAATCAAGAGCACAGGGGAATACTTTAAAAGAGAATATGACTAGGGATGCTAGCACTCTAGTGACCTTGGTTCTCAGGCAACGCAATAACAATGACAATAAGTACCCACATGACAGTATTCGAGTGGTAACGGCACGACTAGGTAGATCGGGTAACCTGACTGTCATAAAAGCCTATAACTCTGATTCGGGAAAGTACATAAGGATAAATGGCACACCTGGGAAAAATACTACATCTGACACATTTAATAATGGGAGGGGTTCTTATTATGAAATCATTGGTAAGATAACATCTACAAGTAAGGTTGGTGATGTCGATTTATTCTTTGAAAATATAGAAGAGTTTTTAGGAAACGAAAAGATTTCCAAAGCACTAGAAAATGAAGAGGTAAGAGAGGAAACGGCTAAAGAAACTAAGTTGTCCAAGGAAGCTAAATCTGCACAAGAAGAGTTGGAAAAACTAGAAGCTGAGCGCGATGAGCTTGATTCTTTAATTGAGGAGTCGAGTAAGCCAACCGATGAAGATTTACAATCCGCAAGCGATACAGTCGAGAGTGAAGATAATGATGGATTTATAGAGGGAGACTGGGGAGACAGCGATGAGACTAAGTCGACCAGTCGGGCAAAAGATTATTTATTTTTTGTAGATTTCTCATCAACGGAGAAGGTGCTTGAAACTATACCTCCTATGACCGCACCCGAGGGTGAATCGGAAGCAATGCGACTTAGGTCTTTGGTTTCAGCATTCGGTCTTGAGTGGACGGGTGGCAGTACAGTCAAGAAAAAGGGTAGTGCTGACCCAAAGAAAATTGCAAGTGCAATGCGTACGATATTTTCTGAGATAATCAGAGGCGAGGTATCAACTCTCAGAAAAGGAAATAATGCAATTAGACCAGAGCATATTCAATCGTTTGCTGCTGTGTATATGGAAAACTTTGAAGCGGGCAAAGATAAGGTACCAACTTCTGAATTTCCAAGGAAAACCCATAAGTTTTTAAAGCAGATAGCAGAGATGCAGTCTCCTGATCAGCAAATACAGGAAGTAGCTCAAGGTATTGCCAATGAAAGAGTCAGAGGACTAAGTGATAAGCGAAGGGAGTTATCGCAAAAAATTACAAAACAAAAAGAGGTAGTTAAGTCATACTTTGAAACAACTATTTCAGAAAAAGATCTTAATGAATTAGTTGAGTTTAGGACTCGACTTGCCGAACAAGTTGATAAAGGAGAGATAACGGCAGACGAAGCAGATAAAGCTTATAATGATAAGTATACAAGGGTTATGCCTTTATCCGCTCAAAAGCAACCAGGGCAGAAAAATACTCTTGGTGGTAATGCCCTTGAGATGATCAATAATGATCAGAGAGATGAAAAGGAAGACTTTGTAGATCAAGCATTAGAAGATGCGATAGAGGGCGGTGATAGTTCTGAAGTTCAAGTTAAGGCTGGGAAAGATTCTGTTGCCACTGGTACTACAATAGAAACAGACGAACTTGGTAATAAAGTTGAAGTTCAAGCTGAAGACAAGGGTGATCTATCCGATCTTGAGAGCGAAGGTGCGATTAGATTTCAAGACATGTCGCTAGAGGACATGGTTAGCCTAGTTCTTTCCATTAAAAATAAAGCTAGATTTCTGAAGGTTTTAGAATCACACATTACTGAAAAAAGAGAGCGAGCTATGGATGGTCGACATGCTGATGTGGTCGATAACTTTATAGCATATCTGTACGAAAGTAATGTAGGTAATGCATTCAAAGCTGAGAGGGTAGGTAGTAGTGAGTTTATTACTGATTTTTCACAAATAACGGATGAGAAGAAACTGCCAATGAGGCAGAAAATGCAAGAGGTTCTTGAGTTTGCTTCAGATCAAGAACTGATTAGCGAAAAGGGTACAGAGGTAATACGCAAAAGATCTATATCTCTTGCACAGGAAGCGTTAGCTGGAAATGCAGAGCCATTTCAAATATTCGAGCATGTACTCAATGCAATCGGGCATCATGCAAAATCCGAAGGATACAAAAGATTCTTTAGATTAATGAATGACTTTGCTGTTGTTCCCGTAACTAATGCTAAAAGTTTGCAAATCGAGGATATACTTCCATTGCTCGATCCCGATGGACTATACGATCAAGAGGAGCTTCTTGACGCGTTAAATGAAGTTTATGAGTCGGACTTGAAATTTGAAGAATCGAGTGGAGAACTTCTACTTAGAGATCATTTAAGAAAGCTCGTTAACTCAAGCTATATTGTAACACAAGAGTCAGCCTCGGCGCTCACTCAATTTCAGGCAAATAGATTTGATAATGACGGACTAGAGGATGGAAAGCTAAACTCAGGGCAACAGCGAATAGATAACTTGGTTGACCCAACAACGGGTGAGGTAACAAAAGATCAAGTGGTAGTAGTAAGTGAGGCTACGAATACAGAGTCTATACAGAATGCTAGATCAGCCAAGCAGTCGTATATGTCGGGACCAGATAACCCGCTTGGCAGTCATCCCGATCTTGTTCAGGAGGGTAGGTCAGCCATGGAGGAGTTTGCTCCAATGGGCATGGATATACCATTTGCATTAACAACTGCACTTAATCAGATAAAAAACTCTAAGCTAGGAACAATAGCAAATGTAGCACGCTTGTTAGACAATTCTGTACTTCAAGACTTTACTGTTGAGTTCATGTCATGGGACAATTTCCGAAAATATGCCTCCCCTGAAAAAGGAATATTAAACAAGGCGGTTATTCTTCATGAGGAAAAAAGAATTATTATATCTGAAGCATTTAATAATTCATACAAGCATTCAGCAAAAGATATGCTTGCGGCCGATATATTACACGAAGCAGTTCATGCTGTAACACGACCAGCATTAGACCTTGGATTTGCATACTCATCAGGCAGACAGGATTTAATTAATGACATGATCGAGCAACATGGATTGCCCGAAAAGTACAACATGAATGCTGAGGCATTAGGCAAAGTATGGAATGACATCAGTAATACACTCCTTCCCTACCTTCGAGAGAAAGGAAAGAGCTTAGATAATTTTTATGGCTTATCCTCAATTGATGAGTTTTTCTCCGAGCTAGCAAGTGACTCTAAGTTTCAACAGTTCTTGGCAAATACAGAACTGCCCAAGTCAATGCGTCCACCAAAATCTAAACTTCGCACAGTATTAGATTATATATTTAATTTGTTAGCTAGGTTAGGTTTTAATACGGCACGCACACCAGATGCATTAACATACGCACGAGGAGAGCTTGCGAAGTTAACTGAAATAGCAAACCAATCTACCGAATTATCTGAAGAAATAGCTGCGGCTAACTTACGAAACATATCGACATTAGCGGCAACTTTTAAGAAAACTGACATCAACCTAGATTATTATGATTTACTTGAACGAATTTCACAGGAAACAGCACGAGATGGCACAGGAGGTACTCTCGAAGATGCCGCGAGTCACCTTAGAGGAAGCACGTCAGCAAGAGAAGATGATACGGGGAGCAAAATCATCTCGTCGGAAAGGAAAAGGGAACAAGACGCAGAAGTCCTCAAGTACGCAGAAGAAAACGGACTCTTAATAAATAACAAAGAGTTTCAGGAAAAACATAAAAAGTATTACGAAAAACAATATGGAATCGGTAAGTTCCCCGACAGAGATGGTCTCGCAGGTGGATCTGAAAGTGATATATATGTAGACGAAGAGTCCCAAAGGGTGTTCAAAAGAAACACTCTTTCGATCCATGGCGGGGATACGGTCGCGTACCTCAATAGGTTAATCATACATAATCTCCTGTTTCCCACGACTGCGTATAAGTTGGAAGGTTTTGTATCTAGGGATACCGCAAACGCTGACTTAACCGAGGTTTATCAAAGTGTTAATGTAGTTGTATCTCAGCCATACATAAAAGGTGTTGAGGTAACTCAATCAGAAATCGCAAAACATATTGCCAGCCTTGGGATACTCAAACAGGGGAGTCCGTATGTGACTGCAGGTATTGGTAATGATATTAATTTATCAGACTTAAGGGCAGATAATGCAATTAAAGATGCAGATGGTAATATCCACATCATTGATCCGATTATTGAGCAGGAAAGTAGTATGGTCAAGATACTCGAGACCAAGCTCGATAAACTAGATGATCCCGACGATATACTGGATACAATATATGACTTATATGACATTCCCGGTTATGTGCCCGATGATTACATCAGGGAGCTTAAGGAATCCACTGAAGACGAACTTGGAATAACAGGGGAACAGTCAGGCATGAAAGCCTTGATGGACGCGATAATGGGGGGCAGGGAAGCTGAAAATGAGCGCATGTCCCAGAAGGTGGATGAGGATAATTACTTTGGTGAAAGAATGCCTGCGTCGGCATGGGATACGACAGTCCAGGGGAATCAGTTCCAAAACCCAACATCGAACGACTCACCTAGACCAGCAAATGCTAGACCTGACGATAATGCGTTGGTCATGGCAGAGGCAAATGCGGCGGGATTTAATGAGTTAATAAAAGAACTAGTCAAGGTTCATCGAGTCTATGGTGAAGAGCTAGGCATGGAACTAGATGAGTTCTTGGAGACATACGGAAGACCGGGAACTACTAGAATAGCAGACATCAAACAACTGCTTGATAAAGAACTTGCACAGCACGACAAGTCAACTGATGGTATAACCTTAGATAATGCTGGATTAAATAAGATTGCCCGCAGTTGGGGTGTGCGTAAAGCAATAATGAACCTTGAGAAGGTTCGTGAGAGAGCACGCAAAGAAGGTAGTCGATCAACAATTCTAGTAGAAGGTATTGAGCAAGATGTTGTTGATAGCAGAAATATATATGCCGACCTCTTGCAAGGTAAGTTCCCAACAAGAGATAAGTTATCAGCAAGGGTTAAGAGCAGGTTATCCAATACCAAACTTGAAATACTTGAGGAGTATGTAAAGGCGTTACCCAACTCAGGCTTCTCACAAGAGAATTTAAATAACATAAGAAACATGAGTGAAGAGCAACTCATGGGTGTGTTAGATGCAGTAGTTGATGCAGTAGATCAAAGGGGTAATGGTGAGATCGAGCTTAACTCAAAAGAAGAATTTAATAAACTTTTAGAAACTCTGACCGATGATAGGCTTAAGGTAATACAAGGGGATAACCTTAATAAGAAAGCATTAAGGTATGCCGTGTTACGTACAATCAGAGAAAGTAAAGATGTCATGGCTATCCTTCGGTTAAGCAAAGGGAAGATAGGCACTACTGAAGAAAAATTTAAAGATGCAGCAACTGCAATAGCTAAGGCAAAGTCCAAGGAAGAGATTGATAGAGTCGATATAAAATTCCCAGGTACTTTATCAACTCCACTCAAACATTTCGCTACTCTTAAAGAGAGAGAGCTTGAGAGTATGGCTAAGTTGCAAAGAGAAAAAGCACGCCGAGAGGTCAATAGTAAGATCAATAGTATGCTTGAGAATAGAAGCATCAGATTGCGCATGGCGTTAGGTGAATTACAGCCAGTGAATATTTATGATGGTGTAACACTAATAACCATGAAGAAGGTTAATGGTGAGTGGGAGCGATCAAACTATAAGGTAGAGATCAAGAACGGTAAGTTCATGGATCGAGATGGATTTACTAAAGCAAATAAAGATACCCTTATGTTTGTCCGAGATCCCGACATGATTAAAAAGCATGGACACGAACCTTGGTTCGAAATCATGAGGGAGCAGGCACTAATGGCACTTACTGAGCCAATCATGGAAGAGCAGTTCCATATTCAGCGTGCCGCATGGTATGCTGGACTGCAAGGTCTCACCGAAAGGTTTGCGAAGTTAGGTTACGAAGGAAAGAAGCTATCTCAAATGTCAACTGCTACAGTGGCAACCTACCGGAACTACGCAAGTCAATCGCAAGCATACGCTAAGCAATTCAATGCATCCCTTCATAGGGTTATGAGTAAACTTAAACTAGGTGGCAATGAAGTCTACACGGGTTTATATCAAGACATTTTTTGGTGGTTTGATAATCACCCTGAGTATGCAGGCAAAGAAGAGGAAGGGTTTAAGCAATTGTGGAAGCACCTAAAGTCTAACGCAAATATACCCGATAGATCATTATTAGACGATGATGCCCGTAGGCTAATTATAGATATGGTCAATAAAGCACTTACTGCTAGAGATTGGGAGGCGGAGGTAAATAAAAGGTTAAACAATAGGATACGCGACGAAGATGTTCAAGTTGAGTCATTCGTCAATGGCGAGATGGTGGATCTGTATAGACTGCCAATGGATATGGGGTATGCGACATTGCCCAGAAGCCTTAATAATGGATATATTCGTGATACATATGCCTTAATGAAAAAGGCTAATTGGCACGGGGATGAAGTAAAGGGTTTATTGGATGAGGCTAGGCAATTAAAGACGCCCGAAGGAATGGAAGATATCTATAAGGCGTTATTTAATGATCAAATAGTTGAGCGTTTTGTGAAGCCCTACACCAACTCAGATGTAAGGCAGAGTATATTTCGTGGTCCTAAAGATTCAGAGGGAGATATGTTGCCAATGGGTAACTCTTTTGTTGCTACTGCGTTTGAAAGGAGTGGTGGCGATATGTACGCTATGGCTGAATATATTTTCAATCAGCTTTCAGAAAACACATCGGAGTCAGCACGAGTTCAATGGCAGTATGCTTTCCTGAATCAATTCTTCAAAAGGTTTAGAGAATTAGAGGGTACTGCTAAGAAAATATCCAACCAAGTGGATGGTATGCAATCGGGTGATAGCATGAGGAATACACCACAGAGTTTGGATGCACGGGGTGTCGATAATAGACTACCAAAAGAGTTCTTTTCGTATAATATGTACGATGAGGTTTCATCTAATATTAGGTTGGCACTCATGTCTGCAACCTCTCATTTCGGGAGGAATGGAGATACTGCAAATGCTGCATTTAGAGATAGCAAACAAACATTAGGCGAAGCGGCTGAGACATTTAATGCAATAATGGCAGAGGCTACTAATAGTGACCACAACAAACCACAGCACCACTACTCTCGATCCGTTAAGCGCAAGGCATATGACATTATGCGAAGGAGAGGCTCAACCAATGCTGAGAAAGAATGGAATGAGCTGTATAGCAAGTCAATTGCTAGGGGCGAAATGGATGTAGCTTTTGATCATCTTGGTAAGTATTACGGAAAGGGGAATGTGGCGGGACCATATCAAGATGCAAACCTGCTCATGGATATTCTTGGTGTGCAGTCGATGTCTGTATTGAATAACCCTAAGTCATCATTTTTCCAGGCATTATCATTATTCGAGTATCCCAATGCGTTCAGGGGATTAAATAAAATAGCGGGTAAAGCAACAGTAAGTGCTCTTGGTAATTTTGTTGATCAAACATTTGGTGGCATGCTTGAGGCAATGGGTGTTGAGTTGGATAAAACAAGTCGATATGCACAGTACTTAAATGAGACTCACTTTAATCTCAAGGAGATGCAACTTCCCTTTAGTGAGTACAACTCAATGATCGGATCGGGTGGAGACCTAGCTGAATCAATTAAGAATCATCCGCAACTAGGGATGAAAAAGTACATTAGGTATATTAAAAATCTCTCAACCCACCACAAGCAGTATAGAAAAGATGGGACTAGGGCACCTATTGACCCCTTGTCATTGATAACTGGAATCTTTCCGTATGTAAATAATGTGGTGAACCACTCAGTTGGAGTCGGGGCAATACACACCTATAGTGACCTAGTGTTACAAGCATCAAAAGTAATACAAGAAAGAGGGCTTACTGAGTACACTGAGCTTTCAGCCAAAGATTTAGGCATGGGCAACAAGATGGGGGAGTGGATCATTGGTGAAGAAGATGGTTACATAAGAGCGAATGAAATGCTAATTAACTCAGGAGCACCATCAGTATCTCGTTTAGCTTTTGATTATTTAGATCGCAAGAAAACAGACAAGCAGGCGCTACCTATTGATGAGAGAATGGGCTTACTGATCAATCAGGCGGCAATGAATAATGTATCGGGTGAGGGTTTTAACTCTAAGCCATCTGCACTATACACAAATGATTTCCTGAAATACTTCAGCACCTTCTTAGGTTGGCCATTGGGTAAAATGTCAAGAGACCTAGACCAAATCTTTCGTGATCCAAGTGATCGGATCGGAACGATGCGTGCGCTAATGAAGTACATAGGTATGATGTCAGCAGTATATGTCCCGACCGGTCTTTCATTTGCAATGCTAATAGATTGGTACGATGAGGAGATGTTAGAAAAGCCTAATAATTTACCTCCTATTTCTCCTTGGGCGGCACTTCCAGTAATTGGTCCTTTCATTGCGGCTGATGACCCCAACTTCACAGTGTATGCAATCACATCAAGGATGGCTAAAGCAGGTGTACCATTTGGTATGGGTATGGATCTCGCCAATGGGCTTTTTGCAAAAGGAGACCCCTTCGGTGCGGCTAGAGAGATATCCCTCGATAGTAGGATTTTTGCGTGGTCAATGTTTAAAAATATTTACGATGCCATGGGAACTTGGGCAACTGCAGGCGAGTTCGATTGGCAAATGGTAGGGAGACCTATCGCCTACGGGGTAGGGGGTAACTCTGTTATACAGATGATGGATCTCACGAGTGCTTTATTTGATATAGACTCAGAAGAAAGAAGGGTAGCCAACTACATTGGAATGCGTAATCATATCAAGAAAACTGCATTCTTAATGGGACTTCCATTGAGACCTCCCCGTAAAGGTGGGGGAGTGCAGACAGGGGTATCTATTAATACTAGGCAGATGGCACGCGCCGCGTTTGCTGGAGATAGTGAGTCATTCTTGGCAAACTACCAAGAAGCATTGGACGCAGCGAAGATATACCTAGATGAAAGAGGTCGCGATGATGAACCTGCGAAGTATGTAGCTGATGCATTTAAAGATAGAGCTATTCAGGGCAACATCACTCAAGGAACAATGAAGGATGCTGATTGGCAGAACCTTTTAAATATTCTCGATCCTGAAGTCAGGGATCAAATTCAACAAGCTATTGCTTCCCACGAACACTACTTGAGATTAATTGGAGGTACCCCAAGGGTATCCCGAGAGAAATCAAATCGTGCAAGGCTAGAAGAGGCAAGGCGATCGAGTGCACTCATGTACATCCAATAATATGCCAGTAAAAAAATTACCTCCCGGAACTACTCAAGTAATCGAGAAGAGTAGAAATGTTCACTTCGTAAAGCATCAGCTAAAATCAACCCAAGAGAAGGATTCTTTTTGGGTTTTATTAAGTTTCGATAGGCATCACGATAACCCTAAGTCTAATAACGTGATGGAGAAAAGGCACCTCGAGCAAGCCCGCAAAAGAAATGCTATTATAATAGACGGCGGAGATTTGTTTTGTGCTATGCAAGGAAAGTATGACCCTCGATCATACAAGGGAGACTTGAAGCCTGAACACAAAAAAGGTGATTACTTAGATGCTCTAGTGACAACTGCTGCTGATTTTTACGCACCATATGCAGATTTATTTGCAGTCATGGCACCAGGAAATCATGAGACAAACATATCCAAAAGACATGAGACAAACTTAACTGAAAGACTTGTTACTATGCTTAACG
>Ga0208434_1000864_pt1 | contig 13317 bp, 26 predicted proteins | sample 13_taG_FD_184086 | JGI IMG/M metagenome (GOLD analysis project Ga0208434, IMG submission 184086) | Marine viral communities from the Subarctic Pacific Ocean - 13_ETSP_OMZ_AT15268 metaG (SPAdes) (version 2) | ecosystem: Environmental > Aquatic > Marine > Oceanic | place: Pacific Ocean | collected... | reverse complement strand
CTTCTGGTCAGCCAAGGCAGGTCTAAGGATCTGCTCAAAGACTTCAGGCTTCATGTCAGCGTACTCGTCCATCACTAGGAACTTTAGTGACACACCACGCATAGTCTCTGGTCTGTCAGCACCCTTTAGTGATATAGTAGCGCCATTGACTAACTTAATCTGTAGGTTGTTTATGTGTGCGTTAGTTACAACAGGGTGCGCCAACTCCAATAGTGTTTGCCACATGATGTCTCTGGCCTGTCCCTGTGTTGGAGCTACATAGAACACATGGCCTTTGTCTGCCTGTAGAGCATTAACAATCAACATCCAAGCAGCTAGTCTGGACTTACCTGTACGTCTACCGGCAGCTACAATCTTAAATCTGGTGTTATCTGACCAGACTTGCTTTTGCCAATCCAGTAGTTGTATGTTAAGATCAGTCATAGAACCACTTGACCACTAGCTCATCCAAGTCTTTCTCTTCCTCACACTCATACTCAACATCTAACTCAGGATCTCCATCCCAGTTTAGATCCTCTTGTTGTGCTAAGGTCTTTAGGTATTCTCTGTTAGTAAGCACTAACTATACGTCCACATTACAGGTGTATCAGTAGCTCTAATGTCTACATGCACAAAACCTCCGGCAACACCAATACCAGTAAAGCCTAACTTAATAGCATTCTTTACTACAGTGTACCTTTGTAAACCTGAAGACACAGCTATGTCCGCTGCTATGCCTTGTGCATGTGTACCCGGTTTTTTCTTACCTAGCTCAATAGGATGGTCAGGTGATCTATAGCCACTTGTGATAACAAAAGGGAAGCCACAGTGTTCTCTAAGCTCATCTAGGGCATGGATCAGTTCATTATCAATCTCATTCTCGCCTGTGGCTTGACACACAAACTCTTCCCTGTCGAAGTATCTAAACATCCGTATATTCGCCTTCTATTGGTTCTTTAGTAACATCAGTTTCTACAGACCCCGCACCTATACCAGAGATGGTTATAGACACCGCAGATCTACCCCCAGCACTATCTTTCTCAAAGTAACTTAGAGGTAACATGCGATCCATCACTAGCTTCCATGCAGCCGCTTGATTCTTATGTTCGTCATCTAGAGCAGCATCGAAGATAGCATCTAACACCTTACGTGACTTAGGTGAAGCCAACATACGTGCTTTGTACTCATTGATAATACTTGCGTCACCTTTAGGTCTACCTCTGACACCTCTAGATCCTTTAGATTTAGAGACTACATCTGTTTTCCTAGGTCTCCCTCGTTTACGCTTAGGTGGCTGATTATCAATATCCATATGTGTATTTTACCTTCTAGCTTCTCTAAAGAATACAGTAACATTATAGCATATTTTTCTGTGTTTGTCAAGTCCTTTTATGTGTTAATTTATAGTGCGGAAGTTTTCTTTAGTATTCAAGAGGTTAGGTATGTTAGTAAACACTTGCTTTTTCTAGTTTTTTCTAGTTTTGCTTTTGATGTACAGGAGTGCCTACTATAGATTTACAACAGACGCCAGCCCCTCCCCCGTCCCCTCTAGCATACCCCAGCCCATTTGTCAACAAAAGAATTTGCCTAGCACACAATAGTCCTCGTGTCAACACTTGACAACAGGAGAAAAACCTGAGTGACTCTAGGGCGCAACCATAGATGACACGAGATGTCAAGAGATAAAAAGAGTTGACAAGAGGGCAAGAGTGTGAGCCAGAGTAGGAGCCTCTAGCACACTCCAGAACCACGAGTACAATTGATTCTGCCTATCAAAACTAGGGATTCGATAGGAACAAATGTGCTTGACGGATTTACAGATACCCATATAATAAACGCCAACAACAACACAGACAGGAGACGACAAAATGGAACAGCAGCAAACAGGAGTATTCTTCGACATAGCACGAGACGCCATAGCAGGCGACAAGCGAAGCGAAGAACATATACTAAGGCTATTCAATGATAGGGATGTGATACCTTTCGAGACACGATTTGGGCTAAAGCTTCGCTGGCAGCGGTTCGGCTTGTCTGACGAGGATTTCCTCATGGGTATTGCACGAGAGTTGACCAAAGTAAAACAACAACGAGACGAAAGCGCCAAACAGCTTGAGCCTCTGCACATAGAGTTCTAGACTAGTGCATCATGCGAGCCTGTTGTTGACAGCAGCAGGCTCCAGTGATTACACTACGGAAAACAACGACGGAGAACGACATGACATATTTGGAATGGAAAGAACAGAACGTGCACTATGTGCTGCTTAATGATGATGGCGATATATACGCTGAAGTCACGCTGCCCAACACCTACACGCTAGAAGCACGTGAGGCCGTCATGGGCACAATGGCTGCAAGCACATATACTAAATGGTCAGAGGCTACTGAATACAATCACGAAGGATAGGAGAACGACAAATGAAATTACGACAATACGGATCAAACCAAACTGAACTCAGCCTGATGTGTGGTGCTGTGGTATTCTTTAGCTATGAGACACCAGTGGCTGCACTACTGCCCTCTGGTCGATACATTCGCACAGAGAAGAAATGGTCAGTGACTACCAGCAAGCACATCAACAAGTGGCTGACAGGTGTCACATCACCAGTGGAGCAAGTGCCACAGGATGATCTGTACAACTTAGTTGGCGAGGTGTAAGGACATGCCCACACCATTTACCTACAAAATCTATCTAAACGGCAACGAGCAACTGCTAACCTATAGCCAAGAGAAATACAAAGCAGAGCTTAAACGCCTAGCCAAACTGCATGGCATACCAAACAAAAACGGTAGCGCCTTGCAGACTAACACCAACACCAGCAGCTATTACTTTGGAGCATAGAACCATGAGGACAGCACAACAGAAACGACAGCGCAGACGACGCAACCAGATCATCGACGGTATACTGTCGGGATCAGCTATGGCAATGCCTGCGCTGCTTATGTGGCTAGGGCTGGTTTATATGTTTATAATTGAGTTGAGTAAATAGGAGGTCAGTAAACATGACAGACGAACAGGAGCATACTAGTGAAGAACTAGAGACAGCGCAGGATCTACCCTTCTGGAAAGGATGCCTGTGGTGGATCTGGGGATTCACAATAGGACTAATTATAGGAGCATGAGACATGATAGCTTATAAATTACTGCGGCAGCGCAAAGACGGCACACTGGGGCCACTGTTCATTAACGCAAGCCAGAGAGTGCCTGTGGGTGAATGGCTAGAGGCAGAGAACCACCCGACGCGAGGGTTTGCCCAGCGTCAAGGGTGGCACTGTACACTAACGCCCAACGCGCCGCACCTGAAACTGGAGCCGAAAGGTAGCAAAAGGGTGTGGGCAATGGTTGACGTAGAGGATTTTGAAGAGTACAATCGACCAGAATCTCAGGGTGGTACATGGGTACTTGCTCAGAGAATGAAAGTGATTAAAACAATTGGAGTATGAGACATGAGTGCAGTAGAGGGCGTATGCCTACACCAGATTGTAGGCGAACTAGAGAAGATCAAGAAAAGTATGGTGACGGATTCGACGGAGGCGCGAGACGAATTAGAATGGCAAATATTGCAAAACCATATTGACGAAATCGAAGAACTGATAGAGAATATCAACAACGCATAACAACAGGAGCATGAGACAATGGATTTATTCGAGCAACTAGGTATGAGCATTGGTGGCAGGAGTGTAGCGGATCACATGGACTCGCTACGCGCCACCAGTGACACCAGAGCAATCGAGGCGCTGCACGAGCCGGACGATAGCGAGCCGGTAGAGTACGTAGTAACTGTAGAAATGGTCGTGTCTGCTACGTCAGAGGACGAAGCGAAGCAATACGCACACGACATACTTGACACAGCAGAGCAAGAACTGGCAGACTTGATAGACACAGACATAACAGGAGCTTTCGAGGTATAGAAAATGGATACTGTAGATATATTTGTTGATCACTTTGTGATTCATTCTGAGAGTCGACAGGCTCTGATACTCAACAGCAGTGTCGATGACTTCAAAAGTAACTTGCGCGAGCTTGTTTCTGCTGAGGTTAGAGAGACACTACTGGAACGTGTGAGAGCTTTAGATAACGAAATAAAACTTATTGAACCGCATAGGCGTGTAAGCCCTCAACACGACAGGCTTGTTGATGCTAGGACTGCTTTGATGCGCTTGCACAATGATATTCTTTGGAATAAGGAAACTGGATGAACATATTCTATTTGGACAAGTGCCCAACACGGGCAGCACAACAGCAGTGCGACAAGCATGTGGTAAAAATGATCCTAGAGAGTGCACAGATGCTCTCTACGGCTCACCACGAGTACAACAGTGATCGTGCAGTGTACAAAACAACACACAAGAACCATCCCAGCACTGTATGGACTAGAGAGTGTACCAGCAACTACCGTTGGCTCTATGACCATATGATGGCCCTAGGAGACGAATACACACGACGCTATCACAAGACACACCTAACCATTCAAAAGTGCCGTGACGCGCTCAGAGAGCCGCCAGAGGGTATGCCATGGAATGTACACCACACACAACCGCCACAATGTATGCCCGACGAATACAAGCGCGATTGTTCTATAGCAGCCTATCGCTTGTACTACGCCAGTAAAGCTGATATAATCGACATGCGCTGGACTAACGCCAGCAGACATTTTTTTAATCAACAGGAGATAGCAGCGTGAGTGACTCATACAGCTACGATGTAGACGTGACAGATCCCAATGAACTAGATCCCATTGATCGCATGATACGCGACTTGGTGGACTACAAGCTAAACGTGTGCAGTGTGCAGGAACTGCTGGCAATGGCAGCGGATCATATGACACGAGATCTGGAGAACCGACCACTGTCTGAAGTGCAGGCAATACATAACGATTTATTTTCACGACAGGAGCTACACTAATGCGCTGTAAAGCATGCAACATCATTCTAGAGAATCACGAGCTATCTAGAAAAGACAAGATCACTGGTGAGTTTCTGGACTTGTGTGGCACTTGTGCACAATATAGCAATGATGCACTATACCGACCAGACGAGGCTGATGACTTCAATAGTGAATATTTTATACAGGAGGAGCTTGCATTATAGGAAAAGTATGGTATACTACTATGGTAATGAACGATAAATTCATTACAACTAACTGTTCAATCGCTAACTATAGGAGAACGATAAATGGCGGTAATTGAAGGTAAAGCACAATTCATCAACGTGAAAGAGACTGAAGTATACGAAGGTAAAGACACCGGACGATATACTGTCACTCTGACACTGAATGATGACACAAGCAACGAACTGTCCAGCAAGGGTGTGCGCCTGAAGTCTTACGGAGAAGGTGCTGAGGCTATCATGCAACGAAAGTTCGCCAGTAAGTACCCAGTGCGTGTTATAGACGCAGAGGGTGAACCATTTGGTGGTGACATCCCAGCAGGCTCTACAGTACGCATCTCGTACAAGTACGGTGACGAGCATCCTGTGTACGGTGTGCCTGTGTACATGGACGGTATTCGTGTGTTAGAGATGGGTGCGGCTGGTGTTGACTCAGCACTCTAAGTTCATGGGTCACGAGTCGTGCGATCAGTGCGGCTCCTCTGACGCCAAGGCAGTCTACAGCGACGGTGGAAGCTATTGTTTCTCCTGTCACGCTGTAGGCAAGCCCAACGGCAACACCACGGTAGAACCTACACCACTGCGGAGGAAGCTAGAGTTGACAGGAGTCATTGCAGATATTCCTGATAGACGTATCAGCCAGAACACGTGCAAGAAGTACGGTGTGACAGTTGAGTATGACTCTCAGGGTAAAATATCCAAGCACATCTACCCATACTACGCCTGCGACACTGATGAGGTCAAGGGCACCAAGGTACGCCTAGTGAAGAACAAAGACTTCTTTGTCACTGGTAGCACTGAGGGTGTCGGCTTGTTCGGTCAGCAGGTGTGTAGTGGGCGCGGTAAGTACCTGACGATCACTGAGGGTGAACTGGACTGCCTGTCTGTGTCTGAGATGGTGGGCAATAACTACGATGTCGTATCGCTGCGCTCCGGTGCATCTGCGGCTGCTAAGGAAATCAAAGAGCAGCTAGAGTGGCTAGAGGGCTACGACAACATCGTGGTGTGCTTCGACAACGACAAGGCCGGTAAGCAAGCTGTAGAGGATGTCAAGGACTTATTCAGCCCTAACAAGCTGAAGATCGTCAAGCTGCCTATGAAGGACGCTAGTGACATGCTACAGGCTAACAAGATCAAGGACTTCACCAGTTCATGGTGGGACGCTAAGGTCTATCAGCCTGACGGTATCATCAGCGGTAAGGACACATGGGATGCTCTGACCAGCAAGATCAAGGTGCAGAGTATAGCATATCCGTGGCAGGGACTCAACAGCCACACCAAAGGATTCAGACCCTACGAGCTAGTGACGATCACGTCAGGCTCAGGTATGGGCAAGAGTCAGATGGTGCGGGAGCTAGAGTATTACCTGCTGAACGCTACTGAGGACAACATAGGCATACTAGCGTTGGAGGAGGACGTAGCGCGTACTGCCCTTGGCATCATGTCGATAGCGGCAGACTGTCCCCTGCATCTGGAGGAGGATCTAGACCCAGAAGCTGCCTTCCCTTTCTGGGAGCAGACTATGGGCACTGGGCGGTACTACCTGTTTGACCACTGGGGCAGCACAAGCGAAGACAATCTGTTGGCTCGCGTGCGCTACATGGCAAAAGCGTTAGATTGCAAGTGGATCATTTTGGATCACTTATCCATTGTCGTATCAGCGCAGGAGAATGGTGACGAGCGTAAAGCCATCGACGCTATCATGACCAAGCTACGGTCACTGGTGCAGGAGCTAGGCATTGGACTCTTCCTCGTGTCACACCTGAAGCGCACACAGGGAAAGGCACACGAGGACGGTGGGCAGATCAGCCTGAGTGAGCTACGAGGCTCTCAGTCCATTGCACAGTTGTCCGACATGGTGATTGGCTTGGAGAGAGATCAGCAGAACGATAACGAGGAGAGACGCAACACAACCACAGTGCGTGTCCTGAAGAATCGCTACGCTGGACTCACGGGTGCCTGCTGCTGGCTGAAGTACGATAAGGTCACTGGCAGGATGATGGAAACAACAAAACCACAGGAGGAAGCAAATGGACTCTAGTCCCATCTTTTTAGATGCAGAGACTAATGGTCTGAAGCCTACGAAAGTGTGGGTGGTAGTCACCATGCAGGACGGTGAACTACAGGAGCATTACGATGCTGAGTCCCTAGAGTACGCTCTGAGAGGTCACGAGGACGTAGTAGGTCACAATCTACTGGGTTACGACATACCTGTCCTGAAGCGTCTGTGGGATATTGACATAAACAAAGAACGTGTGAAGGACACACTGGTCATGTCACGCCTAGCGAACCCACAGCTAGACGGTGGGCACTCTCTGAGAGCATGGGGTGAGAGACTCCAGTTTCCCAAGGGTGATCACAGCGATTGGTCGCAGCTATCTCCTGAGATGGTGCAGTATTGCCGACGTGACGTAGAGGTGACAGCAGCACTGTACAAGAAGCTGGAGTGGGATCTGAGGCACTTCAGTGAGCAGTCGGTAGAGCTAGAGCATGACGTGCAGGACATCACACAGCAACAGGTACGCAACGGATGGCTACTGGACAGCCGTAGAGCTATTGAGTTAGTCGCTACGCTACGAGAGAAGCTATACGATCTAGAGGATGCCGTACAGGAAGCCTTCAGGCCGCTACCGACATTTGTAAAGGAGATACAGCCAAAAGTAAAAAAGGATGGAGCCATCTCTGTCGTAGGTTTAAAGTTCTTGGGCGACTCTTGGGAGATCGTGGGTGGCCCTTTTTCTAGAGTAGACTACCCTGAGTTTAACTTAGGTTCACGGCAGCAGATTGGCAGATATCTAAAACACTATGGATGGAAGCCCTGTAAGTTCACAGAAACTGGGCAGGCAATTGTAGACGAGAAGGTGCTATCAGGTATCACCGGCATCCCACAGGCTTCTCTGATCTCAGAGTACCTGATGGTGCAGAAACGCATAGCACAAGTGCAGTCATGGATAGACGCAGTAGATGAGGACACAGGACGTGTGCATGGTCAGGTCAACACTAACGGTGCAGTAACCGGCAGGATGACACACGCCAAGCCTAATCTAGCGCAAGTACCGGCATCACGAGCGCCCTATGGAGAGGAGTGCCGACGATGCTGGACTGTCCCTGAAGGACATAAGCTTGTGGGTTTTGACGCTAGTGGCCTAGAGCTACGGATGCTGGCTCACTACATGAATGATGAGGACTATACAAATGAAGTCATTGGAGGAGACATACACACTGCTAACCAGCAGCTTGCGGGACTTGAATCAAGAGATCAGGCTAAAACTTTCATCTACGCACTGTTGTACGGGGCAGGAGACGCGAAACTTGGTACGGTGGCGGGAGGAGGCGCAGGTGCTGGTAGACTGCTTAGAGAGCGATTTATGTCTAATCTCCCAGCATATGCAAATCTTAAAGGACGAGTTGCACAAGAGGCAGCACAGGGTTGGATCAATGGACTAGACGGTAGGAGACTCTGGATTCGCTCTGAACACGCAGCACTGAACACCCTATTGCAGAGTGCCGGTGCATTAGTTATGAAACAAGCCTTGATTATTCTGGATAAGTATGCTAAACTATGGGGTATGGACTATAAGATCGTAGGTAACATCCACGATGAAGTCCAGACCGAAGTCCCAGCATCACAAGCAGAGAAGTTCGGGCAGCTTGCAGTCTCTTGTCTAGAGGCAGCAGGTATACACTTTAACCTAAACTGCAAACTTGCAGGGGAGTATCAAATTGGAACTAGCTGGGCAGAAACACACTAATATCATGGGATTCTACGAGAAAACAAACGGCAGGTATTACAAAGATAATCCTGAGACTAAACGCCGCAGGAACAACCGCAGGATGTGGGTAGACGGTAAGTATGTACCACATTCACACCCGCTACACAAGCCCGGACGCTACAAAGGATTCACTGACGCAGCCTTCAGTTCTCTACAGAACTACGAGCTTGCCAAGCAGGGTCAGGTGTACGTACTGGTCAACCCAGCATTTCCGGGCTGGTGCAAAGTAGGGATGGCTGTGGACGCAGAGGATAGGCTCAAGCAGTATCAGACTAGCTCTCCCTACAGAGACTACGAGCTAATCAAGGCATATGATACTGATGACCGACGCACCGCTGAGAAGGCCGCACACGAGCTTCTAGCGCAGTCACATGAACGTAAGGGCGAGTGGTTCTACATTCAACACCCTGTCGCTACAGAAATACTGGACGGACATTTCAATGAAAACAGTTAACACAGTTGTTGATGACATCTACGAACTGATGACCACAAAGTCTGCTGATGAGTCAGTGGACGTTGAGGCAGAGATTGACAAGTTCGGAGAGGCCGTCAAACAGCTAATGCGTACTGAGTTTATGCCTGATGCGCCTCGTGACGGACGTAAGCTACGCCTGTCCAACATAGGCAGAGACGATAGGTACTTGTGGCACCACTACAACGACACAAGCGCAGGAGAGGAGATCCAAGGGCATACGTATGTGAAGTTCATGTACGGACACCTGATTGAGGAAATGCTCTTGTTCTTGTGTCGCCTGTCGGGGCACACGATCACTGATGAGCAGAAGGTCTGTCAGGTAGAGGGCATCACTGGGCACATGGACTGTCGAATAGATGGTATCGTGACTGACATCAAGTCTGCAAGTACCTACGGCTTCAGGAAGTTCAAGAGAGGTGCTATAGCCTACGAAGATCCTTTTGGATACGTTGACCAGTTGAAGGCATACGCCTACTCAGAAGGTGAGACTAAGTTCGGATGGTTGGTCATGGACAAGTCCAATGGGCACCTGACGTACCTGAAGTATGACCTAGAGGACACAGAGGCACCTGTGTACAACACCATCAAAGGTGACATTGCCGAAAGGATACGTCACGTAAAAAAGCTCGTAGAGGCAGAGGAGATACCACCAGTATGCGCGGAACCATTAGCAGATGGCAAAAGTGGAAATATGCGATTACCCGCAAACTGTTCCTACTGTCAGTACAAGCATTCATGCTATCCAGAACTGCGTACTTTTCTGTACTCAAGCGGGCCAAGGTTCTTAACGGAGGTGGTTCATGAGCCTAAAGTCCAAGAGATCACGTAAGCAGAGTATCTATAGGTCTGGACTAGAGAAACGATTTGCACAGTCAGCACCTAAGAGACGCTATCTGTACGAGCCATATGATGTACCATACGTTATGCACAGGAAATACAAGCCAGACTTTGTGGACAAGAAGACGGGTGACTACATTGAGACTAAAGGATTCTTTAGGACAGGAGACACCCAGAAGTACACATCAATACGTGACAGCATCAAGCCAATCAAGTTAATCTTTGTACTGTCAGACCCCAACAAGAAGGTCAGGAAAGGCTCTAAGATTACGATGGGACAGTGGTGTCACAAGGAAGGTTTTGAATTTTACACAGTTGACGAGTATGTAGATCATGTCACTAACAATGGATGAAATTAAGGAGAGAGTGTTGAAGCGGTATGATGTCGATGACCTAGTGGAGGCTCTAGACATCTCTGCTGAAGAACTGCTGGACAGGTTTGAGGATAAGTTTATCAACAGGCTGCACCAGTTTGAAGAAGAAACAAATGGAGATGAATGGGATGAGTATTGATAACGCAGGTAATACAGTAGAAGAAGATGATCAAGACTTTATGTCTGAGCAAGAGTTAGAAGAAGAATGGGATGAGTCAATGCATTTAGAATGTCCTAATTGGCCTAACTGTGATATAGTAGGATGTGGAGCTTGGTAATGAGTATTGATAACGCAACACCAGAAGAGTGGAATGCACTTAGGAAAAAAACTGCTACTCCTGTAGCTGACACATGGAATCATATCTATGATGATGACAACGAGCCTAACGACCACCCACTGTACGGAGACTATAAGTACGACAATGTACACCGGCCAGAGCATTACAACACTGGTAGCCTAGAGTGTATTGATGCCATCAAGGGTATGCTCAATCACGATGAGTACATTGGATACCTGCGTGGCAATGCCTTGAAGTATATGTGGCGCTTCCGCTATAAGAAGAGTCCTATCGAAGACCTACGTAAAGCTAGGTGGTACGAAGAGCGATTGATTAGTTACATGTTGGAGCATCCTAGTGACAAGTAAGGTAGGAGTACAGGATTACTTAGGTATCCAGATTGATTATGACAGAGAAGAAAATCTTAATGTGTTCTCACTAGAGACACTGAAGGATAGATATTTCTGGGGAGATGAGACACATGCACAAGAAGCATTCGCCAGAGCGTCGGTCTATGGTGCAACGTATCAAGGACATACTGACTACAATCTTGCACAGCGCCTTTATAACTACGCAAGCAAGGGCTGGTTCGGTTTTAGCACTCCTATACTTAGTAACGGGGGAACCACACGTGGTTTACCTATTAGCTGCTTTCTCAATTATGTTCCTGATTCAAGGCGTGGGCTATCTGATCACTATGATGAGAACATATGGTTGGCAAGTGGAGGTGGAGGCTTGGGTGGATATTGGGGTGCTGTTAGAAGTAATGGCGTTTCAACTGCTAACGGTAGTCAGTCTACTGGTAGCATACCTTTCATGCACGTAGTTGACAGTCAGATGCTTGCCTTCAACCAAGGCGTAACACGGAGAGGATCTTATGCAGCGTATATGGACATCAGTCATCCAGAAGTGGAAGAGTTTATCGCTATGCGAAAGACTACTGGGGGCGATCTTAATCGTAAGTGCCTTAACCTTCACAATGGAATTACAATCACAGACGAGTTCCTGGCCGCCGTCATGTCTGATGATCAGTGGAGACTTATAGACCCTAAGTCTAAGCAGGCAGTCAAGACTGTATCCGCTAGGGACTTGTGGTGGCAGCTAGTACACACCAGAGCAGAGACAGGTGAACCCTACATTGTTAACCTAGATCGCTGTAACGAGGCTCTACCGCAGCCACAGAAGGACATGGGGCTGGAGGTACGCCAGAGCAACCTATGTTCTGAGATTACACTACCAACCAGTGAGGATCGCACAGCAGTCTGTTGCTTGTCTAGTGTTAACCTAGAATACTTTGATGATTGGAAGGATGATGAATTGTTTATCTTTGACATGATTAACATGCTGGATAACATCATCGAACACTTTATCGACAACGCTATGATAGATACAGGCATGAACGTGTCAGCAGATAGCATAGAGGAGTTTAGAGATTATGTTAGAGCAGATAAAACAGGCTTTGCAAAAGCCGCTTATAGTGCATATAGAGAACGTGCGGTCGGTCTTGGAGCGATGGGTTTTCATAGTTACCTTCAACGTAATGGAATCCCTTTTGAAGGAATGTACGCCTCCAGCTTTAACAATAGAGCGTTTAAGACAATCAAAGAAAGAGCTGAGAATGCTTCCAGAAGTCTGGCTAGAGACCGTGGGGAGGCTCCTGACATGGCTGGTAGTGGCCGTCGTAATTCCCATCTGCTTGCTATTGCCCCTAATGCTAGTAGTAGTATTATATGCGGTGGAACAAGTCCTAGTATTGAGCCTACAAGGGCTAACGTATTTACGCACAAGACTCTGACAGGGTCATACAAAGTCAAGAACAAATACTTGGAGCAACTACTTGAAGAGAAAGGTACCAACACAGAGAAGACGTGGAAAGATATTGCTGCTGCTGAAGGCTCTGTTAAAGAACTACCGGAACTCACGGAAGAAGAGAAGGCAGTATTTAAGACAGCGCCTGAACTTAACCAGATTTGGGTTATCGAACACGCCTACCAAAGACAGAAGTACGTCTGCCAAGCACAGTCAGTAAACTTATTCTTTGAGCCACCACCAGCTACAGCACCACAGGAGATCCATGATGAGTATCTGGAGTATGTTAATAGCGTTCATTGGACAGGAGCTAACAAACTCAAATCTATGTATTACCTGCGAACTACAGCGGCTAGAAATACAGAGAACGTTAACATCAAGATACCAAGGATCAACCTTGAAGACGGAGAGTGTTTAAGTTGTGAAGGATGAGCACCCAGCGTACAGAGCAAAGTTCTACATACCTGAGCTAAAAAAGTATACCAATTGGTCTGACTATCTGTTATACTATAAGGAACAGGATGACAAGATTATGTTGTTCAGCAACTATTGTATGCAAATGTGGTCTAGTTACATGAGCAACAAGATCAAACAACAAGAGGCACCCCTGAGCTACAAGGAGTACCTGAGTAAGTACAAGCAATTACTGGAGGATGGATACAGTGATAGATACAAAGATTAGCGCC
>Ga0208434_1000862_pt1 | contig 13347 bp, 11 predicted proteins | sample 13_taG_FD_184086 | JGI IMG/M metagenome (GOLD analysis project Ga0208434, IMG submission 184086) | Marine viral communities from the Subarctic Pacific Ocean - 13_ETSP_OMZ_AT15268 metaG (SPAdes) (version 2) | ecosystem: Environmental > Aquatic > Marine > Oceanic | place: Pacific Ocean | collected... | reverse complement strand
ATTTTATGAGTTTTCATTCCGCAGGCGGCGAACGCATGCGCATTGATGCAAGTGGCAACTGGATGTTGGGAACTACTGATTCCAGCCTATACACAAGTTCTACTGAAAATGGCCTGTTTATCACCTCAACTGGTCAACTGAGAAATAGCACCAACGCCGTGTCTGCTTATCTCAACCGAACGGGATCAGACGGAACGATTGTTCAGTTTAACAAAGACGGCGCAGCCGTAGGTAGTATTGGTGTTGTTTCTGCCGACAGAATGTATTTTTCAACTGCTGACGGTCTTGGTCTACAGCTTGACAAAGACAATAACAGAATTGTTCCTGTTGGCGCAGATGGCTCAACTTACAACAATAACGTGAGTCTAGGTGGATCTAGCTTAGAGTTCAAAAATTTCTACCTGTCAGGCAATGCAACTCACGGCACAACTCCAAGCTCCTCTGACGCAGGAGTATTTACTGAAGCGGTTGGCAGAACTACATACTCAAGAGGAAGTGGCACTGGCGGCTTTTCGCATTTAAAATTTATAAACGGCAATGGAACTGTTGGAACTGTAAGCTCTTCAGGTTCAGCAACAGCCTACAACACCTCCTCCGACTACCGTTTAAAAGAAAACGTAGTAGCCATGTCAGGCGCTACAGAACGCCTTAAACAACTGAATCCTTCACGCTTCAATTTCATTACAGACCCCGACAAAACTGTTGATGGCTTCTTAGCACACGAAGTTCAAGACGTTGTGCCAGAGGCAATCACTGGGACTAAAGACGCTATGCGTGATGAGGATTATGAAGTTACTCCAGCAGTGCTAGATGATGACGGCAATGTTGTAACTGAAGCAGTTATGGGGACACGTTCTGTTCCAGACTACCAAGGCATTGACCAAAGCAAACTTGTCCCTTTGCTTGTAGCAACCATACAAGAACTTGAAGCCCGTATCGCGGCACTAGAATCTTAATAGGAGACAAACATGACAACTTGGACAATCTCAACTTTAGAACGTGAGTTATCAGACGGTGGCGTAGTAGTAGCCCACTGGCGAGCTACAGCGGTAGACGGTGACTTCTCTGCGTCGTCCTACGGCACTTGTGGGTTCACGCCTGATCCTTCTAGTGCAGACTGGGTAGCTTACGACAGCATCACTGAAGAAATGGCTTTGGGTTGGTGCTGGGCTGACGGAGTAGACAAAGACGCTATTGAGGCGTCACTAGCTGCTCAGATTGAAGCAGACAAGAACCCAACGCAAGCAGCAGGAGTACCATGGTAATGGACTTGATGGGCATAGTATCCATTGTAACAACCATAGTCACTGTCGCAAGTATTATCGCAGCAGTAACTCCGACACCTAAAGACGACGAGTGGATTGCAAAGCTGTACAAGTTTGTAGACCTCCTAGCTGTCAACATTGGTAAGGCAAAACAATAATGCAAGAAGAAGCAAAAGCCGCAGTAGACGTTGTAGCAGTAACAACAACAGTGTCAGCCCTGATGGGCTGGCTTCCTGCTGTGGCTGCTGCTTTGAGCATTGTATGGACTGTAATTAGGATCTTTGAGACTGACACTGTAAAAGGTTGGTTCAAGTTTAGAAAGTAAGATAGGCTAGTGTAACAATGGAGTACGTTAATCTCATTGGTTCAATCTGGCCCATCTTTGTGGGTTTCATTGTCCTTGTGTTGACACTAGGTAGACTCATGTCCCGTATGGACGTAGTGGAAGAAAAGGTTAAAACTTTGTTTGAGTTATGGAACAAGAAGAATGATTGATAAGCTCATAGGGCCTGTGACTGGTCTCTTAGACAAGTTTATACCTGATGCTGACACTAAGGCTAAGTTAGCCCATGAAGTCGCTACGATGGCTGAGGAACACGCTCAGGAGCTTGCTAAGGGTCAGATGGAGATTAATGCTGTGGAAGCAGCTAACTCCAACGTGTTCGTAAGCGGCTGGAGGCCCTTCATTGGCTGGACATGTGGCTTAGGTATGTTTGGAAACTTTATTACCATCCCGTTTAGTAACTTTGTTTTGGCGTTGTTTGAAGTAGACATAGTGATACCTCTGGTACCTCTGGAGACAATGATGCCAGTGTTGATGGGTATGTTAGGCTTAGGTGCAATGAGAACTTACGAGAAGAAATCTGGAGTGTCTAAGTAATGGCTACGTATAGTTTTCAAAATTTAGTAGACAGATATAACAACTCACCAGCAGCGCAAGACTTTGGTGTATTTGCAACGTATGATCCAGCAACTAATACTTTTATTGAAGACGTAAGTTCTTTTGGTTTTACTGGAGACGCTGCGACTAAAACATACACACCTGACGAGTTTATGGGGCGACTGGGGCTTGAGGGAGGTACGTTTGAGCCAAGTTCATCTGTAAGCCCTTACGAAAGCGGTGAAGCAGCCAGTTCTTTCTATGGGAGTTTTCCAGACACTACAGAAGAAAGACAACCTTTAGGTTGGTGGGACGTAGAAGACCCTAAAGCTTACTTTGGTATCAAGGGTGAACGTACTGATGAGCAAAAAGATCTTGTTAGAAGGTTTAGACAAGAATGGTCTGGAGGAACTGGTGTAGGAGCTAGAGGTGGTGCTAATGCTATCAATGCTTTTATTGAAGGAAGTGTTACAGCAGACCAGTTAAGCTCTAACTGGGGTTCTGAAAATCTACAGGCTATTATTAAAGCCGGTGAGTTTTCTTCTGAGGCTTTTCAAGAGGGTGGTAACTTTGGGGAATACCTAAGGACTCAGTGGGCAAATGTATCTGAGTTTATGGGTGGGACAGGAATAGGCCCAGACGGTTCTTTAGGTAGTCTTAGCACATCTCCTTCTCAAATAGCTGGTGACAAAGGCAGGTTAAGCGCTGATGATTATGCACAACAAGCTTACTTAGACAACATAAGGGCTGCTGCCGAACAAGCAGGAATAGCTATAGATGTAGAAGGCCCTTCTAACTCAGCGTTTGAATTAAATGTAGGTCAATTTGACGATGTAGCTTTAGGAGAATATAAACAAGTACGTGATTATTCTATGGATGTGGGAGATTTCGTAGAGCTTGGCGTTAAGTTTGTACTTTCTATGGCTTTAACCGGAGGAGTTGCAGGAGCTTTTCAGGCTTTGGCTTCTGGAACTTCAGCGATAGCAGGAGCTGCTGCTGGTATTACAGGTGCTTTTCAAAACATTATGGCTTTAGGCAGCACTCTTGGTTTAGCACCTGCTTCTGCACAGTCGGCTGCTTTAGAGGCTATGATAGCTGCTCATAACGAAGCAAGTTTACTAGCTGCTTACGCAGGAGGATCAGGAGTAGCTAATCTTGCTAGTGTTGCAGAAGGTGTCACAGGTGTTCTGGGAACTTTAGAGAACATAGTTGGAGCAGTATCCGTTATATCAGAAGTTACTTCTAACGATGACATACCTAACAGTGTTTTAGAAAACGAAGATATAATTAATACCGCTTTGACTGAAGGTGTTGAAGCAGGTCTTGAAGCTATTGATACAACTCAAGACGAAGAAGAAGAAGTAGTCTCCTTAGATGCTGATAAAGAGCTTATGGGAACTACTGAGGAAGTAGTTGAAGTGGTAGATGAAGGTGGTGGCGTTTATTTAACCACAGATCAAGAAGCTGACTTTAACTTAGGTAAAGACGTAGTTTTAGACGACGGTACTATTGTAAACAACCAAACTCATGAAATATTGTCCGGTGGTTTTGGTGGGGGAGTCCTTGTAACTCCTACAGAAATAATAACAAAAGATAACGCAGGGGGCGGTGGTTCTGCTGATAGTGCTGGAGGTGCTGGAGGTGCTGATAGTGCTAACGGTGCTGGAGGTGCTGATGGTGCTGGAGGTGCTGATGGTGCTGGAGGTGCTGATGGTGCTGGAGGTGGTTCTGACAATGGCACTGCTGAATCAAAGCCATGGGTAGTTAGAAATGGGCCATGGGTTTATACAGGAGAAGGTGGGTATTGGGTTTTAATTGACCCAGATGTTTTAGCTCAAGAAGGTATTGTATCAGAGTCAAACGGTATTTCTCAAGTTTCTGAAGAAATTTATACAAATCCAGATAACTGGGTGGACGTTAAAGAAGACCCTAACTGGACTGAAGACGGTGACTATGTTTTTTCTTCCGGAGAGTTAGGCGATGTTACCGGTGGCGAAGCAGCAGAAGGAGATGTATCTGAAGAAGAAGAACTTTCTTTAATAGACATTCTTAATACAAGCTCTTCTGATGGTTTAACTGAAGTTGTTAATTCGGTTATAAACGATGGCTCAACAGTTCCTGTGGCTGTAGTTACCCCAGATACTACAGATACTACAGATACTACAAATACTACAGATACTACAGATACTACAGATACTACAAATACTACAGATACTACAGATACTACAGATACTACAGATACTACAGATACTACAGATACTACAGATACTACAGATACTACAGATACTACAGATACTACAAAAGACTCTGTAGATACCACAGACACAGAAACAGTCACAGAAGACGGAGATAAAAAAGTTACAGATGGTGAAGAGAATGGCGACGATAACAATGGTAACGGTGATAACGGCAACGGTGATGACGGTGATGGCGGTGACGGTGATGATGGTGGCGATGAAGGCGACGGTGGCTTAGGTTTGTCAGGAGGAGGTTTGTTCTCTTTGGAAGCTCCTTCTATCTTTGAGCCTTCCTACAAACCTTTAGACTACGACACACAACTTTTAAAACCCAGAATGTTTGATTTTATAGACTATAATCCTCTTAGGAATATACGATGACATATTTAGAATTAGTAAACGGAGTCCTACGGAGGCTCAGAGAAGATCAGGTTTCCGCAGTAGACCAGAATCCTTATTCACTTCTTATAGGTGATTTAGTTAATGACGCTAAAAGAATCGTTGAGGACGCTTGGGACTGGTCTGCTTTACGGACTACTTTAACTATCTCAACCACAGCGGACATCTTTAACTATGCTCTTGTGGGCAGCGGTAATAGGATTAAAATCATTGACGTTATTAACGATACGTCCAACTGGTTTATGACTTATAAAGACACTCACTGGATGGACAATGCTTTTCTAAACCAAACTCCTCCAAAGTCAAGCCCTACGTTCTACAACTTTAACGGTGTAGATTCCAACGGAGACACACAGGTAGATTTGTATCCTATTCCTAATGCAGTCTATACCATCCGTGTAAACTGTGTACAGCGTAACCCAGACTTAACTGAGGATACTTCTCAGCTTATTATCCCTCACATGCCTGTGCTACACATGGCGTTGGCTTTAGCAGCCAGAGAAAGAGGAGAAACTGGAGGTAGGTCAGCAGGAGAACTATTAAGTTTTGCTCAGAATTACTTGTCCGATGCAATAGCTTTGGACGCTTATAAACACCCAGAAGAAATGGTTTATAGGGCAGTCTAATATGGCTCAAGACAGACAAAATATAACGATTGCTGCTCCAGCCTTTAGGGGTCTTAATACACAGGACTCTCCTATTACGCTGGATGCTTCCTATGCGTCAATTGCTGATAACTGTATTATTGATCAGTTTGGGCGTATAGGCTCTCGTAAAGGATTTACGGCTGTAACTACAAGCACAACACCCATAGACGGTAGTAACGGGCTTGAGGTTATCAAGGAGTACATTAATCCCACTGGTAACAATGTTATTATCTCAGCGGGTAACAACAAGATATTTACTGGTACTACCAGTCTTACTGACGCTACTCCTTCGTCTTACACAATTGCAGCGAACAACTGGAAGATGGTAAACTTTAATGACCATCTGTTTATGTTTCAAAGAGGGTACGAGCCTTTGATGTACTCTGCTCACGCAGGTGTTGTAGAAAAGATGTCTTCTCATACTCATGCTACAGGTACTCCACCACAAGCTAATGAAGTGTTAGCAGCCTTTGGTAGACTCTGGGTTGCAGACTTTTCCGCTGACAAGTCCACTATCTATTGGTCTGACTTGCTGGACGGCTCTGCATGGTCTGGAGGCTCTTCAGGCTCCATTGACATCAGCAAAGTATGGCCCAATGGTTTAGATGAGATTGTAGCTTTAGCGGCACACAATAACTTTTTAATTATATTTGGTAAAAACTCCATTGTTGTCTATCAAGGGGCCACAGACCCTACTACAATGTCCTTAACGGACACTATAGCCAATGTTGGTTGTATTGACAGAGATACTGTGCAACCCACTGGAACTGATTTAGTGTTTATGTCCAATGAAGGCTTACGGAGCTTTGGTAGGACTATACAGGAAAAGTCAATGCCCGTTAGGGACATCAGTAAGAATGTTCGGAATGATTTACTGTACATTAACGCACAGCAGGTCAACAGCCCCCTACGGTCTATCTATAGCCCTGAGGAAGCTTTTTACTTACTGTCTTTTTCCGACTCAAAGTACGTTTATTGCTTTGATATGAGGACTCCTTTGGAGGATGGTTCCCATAGGGTTACTACATGGTCAGACACAACTCTGAGGGGCTTAGAGAGGCTACAGGACGGTACTCTGTACGTAGGTAACACTAACGGTATTGCTACTTACAGTAACTATCAAGATTACGGACAGCCTTATGATATGTCTTACTTTAGCAACCCGCTGTCCTTTGGGGACACATCAAGGCTAAAGATCTTAAAAGAAATTATTATAACATTTATGGGAGGTCAGGGAGCACAGGCAGTTATTAACTGGGGATATGACTATACTCAGTCGTACACTAAGCAGATTGTAACTATTGATTCCGGTAGCCAAACAGCTTACTACAACGAAAGTGAATATAATGTGTCTTCTTCAGAATACAGCCCATCCATTATTGTGGACAGACCAAAGACTAAAACAACAGGTTCAGGGACGGTAGTAACCATAGGTATGGATGCTACTATAAATCAAAACGCATTATCTTTGCAGGAAGTTAATATTCAAGCTTTAATAGGTAGGATGATCTAATGAGCAATTATACAAAGACTACAAACTTTACAGCCAAAGATACTCTTCCTACGGGCAACCCTGCGAAGATTATCAAAGGGGCTGACTTTGACACTGAGTTTGATGCACTTGTTACGGCAGTAGCATCAAAGGCAGACACAGCTAACCCAACTTTTACAGGCACAGTTACAATACCAACACTAACTGTTAGTGGTACGTTGACTGCTGGATTAATTACTGGAGGTACTTACTAATGGCTCTTATAGATGATTTATTGGGCTTAGGGTTTGACATAAGCCAGTATAAAAACCTCTCCGATGAGCTTAAAGCTTTTGGGTCAACTGCTGAAACTGGGATGGCAGGTATAGGTCAAACCGCTGCCACTGAAATGGCGTTTAAACCTTTTACGGTAACTTCCGGAACAGGCACAGCAACAACTACTGCTGAAGGTGGTACTGCCTTAGGTTTATCCCCAGAGCAGCAAGCTTTAGCCACAGGTTTAGAGACAGGGGCTGCGGGTCTACTACCTCAAGCTACTACTAGAACTGGGACTTATGACCCCTTTGGTACTTCAGCTTTAACGGGGGCAACCACAGCTTTAGCGGGGGCGGGACAACAAGACTTACCTATGGCTCTGCAAAGGGCAGGAGTAGGTACGTTATTTAGTCAACAACTGGCTGGTATGGGTGCTCCTACAGGGCTTGAGGGTCTTACTCAGCAAGCTTTGACTGGTGGTCAGCAAAGGATTGCAGGGGCTGGGCCTTCTTCAGAACTTAATCAATTAGCTCAGTTATTTGGTGGTGATGTTTCCGGTATGCTGGGAGCACAGCCTTCACAGCAAATAGGACAATTAGGGTCAAGAGCCTTAGCTTTAGGTCAGCAAGGGTTAGGCGGGGCTGCTCCAGCAGACATAGAAGCTCTGAGATCACAATATGCAGGTCTTGCAGGACAAGCCGCAGGTGGCTTAATGCAACCTAGAGGAGCAAGAGAACAAGAAGTCTACGAAAGAATTAGGGCTGCTCAGTCTCCTGAAGAAGAAAGACAACGATTAGCGTTAGAAAACCGTTTGGCTGCTCAAGGGCGTTTAGGCGTTGCTTCAGCACAATTCGGTAGCACCCCTGAACAGCTTGCACTGGCTAAGGCTCAGTCAGAAGCTCAGAATCAAGCAGCTTTGATGGCTATGCAACAAGCAGGTACTGAAGAGCAACAGGCCCTACAGAGAGCCTTAAGCTTGTCAGGGCAGGCTGGACAGCTTGCGGGTACTTCTTCACAGTTACAATCAGCAGCACAGGACAGAGCCTCACAGTTGTCTCAGTTAGGCTTATCAGCAGAGCAGATTGAGTCTCGTCTTGAGAGCGAAGGTTTAGGTAGGGCAGCACAAGCCGCTGGTTTGTCCAGTCAGCTACGTCAAGCTTCTTCCGGTTTAGAATCAGAAGCTCTTCAGAGAGGTCTGGGCTTGAGCCAGTTAGGATTGGCTGGTAGTCAAGCTGGGGCAGGTTTAGAGGCACAGAGACTACAGCAGTTGTTGGGCTTACAACAGGCAGACATAGGGGCTGCTGGGGCACAACAGGCTTTACAACAGGGTCAGTTAGGTCTTGCTGGAGGTATGTTTGACTTATCCAGAACAGCCGCTGGCTTACCTTCACAGCTACAGGCAGGGGACATTGCTAACTTACAGGCTCTGATGCAGACTGGTTATGCACCTGAAGCACAACTGTTGAATCAGCTACAGGTAGGTACTAACATAGCGTCCCTTGCTGATACAGCACGTAGACAAGCCGCTATGGAGAAAGCAGAGTCGGCTGCTTCTGGACTTGAGGCTAACTTAGAGGCTCAGAAGCTAAGGGCTGGTTTGTTAGGACAAGCCTTAGGTTCTGCCGGTCAAGTTATTGGTGGTGGTGTAGGCGGCGGTGGTTTGTTTAGTTCTTTGGTAGGAGCTGCAAACGAAGGCGGTGCTTTAGATGATTTACCTGACGTTATTAAAAAATTACTGGGGATAGGTTAAAATGGCTAAATTTTCACAAGGATTTTTAAGAGGGATTTCTGATTTTGGTCGGATGGACCCCAATGAACCCAGAAGACGCTTAGCTGAAGCAGCTCCTCAGTACCAGCAAATGGGAACTACAGACCCATTAGCTCGTAGAGTAGGTAGTTTGTTTAGTAACTTAGGGGTAGACACAAGTTACATGCAAACAGCCCCTGAACGTATAGCTGCTGAGTCTAAAGATTTAGATATGTCTAAACCAGTAGATTCTGCAAAAGCAATGCTAATCAGGGCGCAGTACATACAAGACCCTCAAATACAATCTGCAATGATTATGAGGGCTCAAGAAATTATGCGAGCTGACCAACAAAGAGTTTTAGCGGCAGAAGAACAAGCTGCTAACGCTGCGCTACAGCTAGAAGTTAGACAAAGCCTTATACAAAGAGCTGAAGAGTTAGGTCTTACTGGTGTAGCTAAAACACTGTCCGCTGGTGGTGACATAGAAGAGCCTCAAAAAACTATTGTAGAGTTTGAAAAAGAAAAACAAAAATCAAAGTCAGCAGATCAGGGTTTAGAGGGCTATAGAAATATTGTAGCTGAGCAATATGATATTCCAAAAGAAGATCTTTTAGGGCTTAGCGAAGAACAGATAAATAAAGTAACTGAAGGTAAATATGCTACTCCTCAAGCTTATTTAAGTAAAGATGGTAAAGTAAGAATGTTAAAAACTTTAGATAAGTCGGGTAAAGTTTGGGCGGCTGACCTCAATAAATATGTAAATCCCAGCGAACTAGAACTTGCTCCTGCTGCCCAAGTGTCTAAAGTGATCCAATCAATAGACAGCAGCATGAATAAAAAAGTTTTTGGAGAAGAGTTTTCTAAATTATGGGCATCAGACTACAAAACAGCTCTTTCTGAAGCGGAAGATGCTTCTTTAAATTTTCAAAAAAACTTGGAAACTGATGAGCTTGTAGATAGAATGTTTACTGGAGCTTTAGCAGACGTTAAACTCTCAATTGGTAGACTTGCTGAAGATCTTGGAATTGGAGGTGAAAACCTTACAGAAAAAGTTTCAAACACTCAAGATTATTTTGCTAGAAGAGGTCAGGCTGTTCTGGACAACATTAAAGCTCTTGGTTCGGGAAGTTCAGTGTCAAATACCGACAGAGAATACATGAAGACTATTGCCGGTCAAGACATTACATTAACCAAAGAAACTATAAAAAGAATTTTAAGAATAGAACGCCAAGTTTTATCAGAAACAGTTAACGCGTCTAATAATTTAACTAATCAAGCAATTAATCTTGGTTTTATAGACAAAGATCAAGCGGATATTTTTATTAAACCGCCTTTAACTTTGTCTTCAGAGGATTCAGGGCTGTCAGCAGATTCTAGTTTAAGAAGTTTATTTAAAGATGCAGGTATTGAATATGATAGATAGAGAACAAGTCATTGAAGAAGCTGTTCGTTTAAAAAAAGACGGAAGAACTGAGGACGCTAAAAAACTTTTAGTGGAATATGATAAAAGGTCAAAACAACCATCTTTTACAGAGGAAGACCCTGAAACTGTCTATGATTTGTTACCTGTAGCGGGTGAAATAGGAGCCGCTATTCCTGCTTCCATTGCTGGAGCAAAATCAGGTGCGGGTCTGGGTGCTTTTGCTGGGCCAATTGGAGCTGCTGTTGGAGGTTTTGTAGGTGGAGTAGGAGCTGGAGCGGTAGCGGCAGGAGTAGGAAGATTTGCAGGAGAGTCAGCGGAAGATTACTTTGAAGGGCGTGTTATTGATGCAAAAAAAGCACTGGAAAAAGCAACAGAAGCTGCCACACAAGAAGCTATATGGTCTAGTATTTTTGGGTTAGGTTTTCCAGTAGCATCAAAAGTGATTGGAAAAGGAAAACAACTCTTTTCTGATAGATATAGTCCTGATGAGGCTATAGAAACCGTTGCTGAGTTACAAGAAAAATTGAAAGACTACGGAGCTACTTTGATGCCTACTATGGTAGCAGGTGGCAAAAAGAATGAGTTTTTATTTGATGTGGCTAAGGTTTCTCTAGTAACTAAAAATACTGTTGATGAGGTATTTAAAAACTATGAAAAATACATGGGTGCTCAAACAGAACAGTTGGTGTCTTCTTTTAAAGCAGGAACTCCAAGACAACACGGAGAAAATCTACTTAGTTTAAGACAAGCTACAGATGATGCTCTTCAAGAAATAGTCAGTCCTTTTTATAAAGCTATATCACAAGAAGGTAAGAGGATTCCTGTTGATATAACAGGGGTAGTTAAGGAACAAATTAAAGATATTAAAACTAGACATAGAGGTAAACCTACAAAAGACCCACAGACAGGTAAGTCAGTTTTTCAATTTAACTGGCCCGATACGGCATCAAAAAATGCATATACGTATTTAACTAACATTCCTGAAAAACTATCGTTTCAAGAAGCTCATACCAATCTTTCTGTTGTTAAAAAAAGACTGTTTGAGCTAAAAACAAGTGATAAAAAATCTAGTGCGGCTGTTAAAATATATGAAGACACTATTAAAATTCTTGAGACTCAGATGGATGAAGCTGCTGAGTCTTTAAGTCCTGCTATCAAGCAGAAATACGACGAAGTGTCTAAAACGTATAGGAATGGTAGGAGAGTTATAGACGAAACTTATATAAAAAAAGCAATAGATACTTTAGATCCCGCAATCATAGGTGGTATGTTAACACAGGATGGTTTATCTGTAGGTATACAACAGGTCAAAGATCTTAAAAAACTTGCAAAAGAGTACGAACAGCGATTACCTAAAGACTCTCCAGCAGCTCAAGCATTAGGAGTGCAAGAGGATGTTATTGAAGGAGTTCGTAGAGGTTATTTAGAGTCTTTGTTTAAACTAGAAGGTCAAGGAGGCACAGCTTCTTTGAGAAAAGTACAGGAAAAACTAAAAGACCCTAAATTTGCTTTAACTTTTAACGAACTGTTTAAAGAAACTCCAGCAGTTCGTAAAAAAATAGACAAAATGGTAGAGGAGTTAGCTATCTTAGAAAGAGCTTCAGGAAGTGAGGCTGCTTTTTCTTTATCTCTTAGGGCTCAGGAACTAGGAGCGGTAAGAGGGGCAGTAAGAAACCCTACTGAAGTTTTTCAACAAATAATAAACTTTGTTCCTGCTTTGATGGCTAAAAAAGCAATTTCTGCTAAAAATGTGGATCAGCAAATAGAGCTTATAAGGGCAGCAACAGCGGCCCAGAAAAAAGGAATACAGCTTCCAAAAGCATATTGGAACTCTTGGGCTAAATTAGTACCAAAAGGTACTGTAATAGGCACTGCTGTTTCTGGTGCTCAAACAGGTCTAACAGAGTTTTTAGGAACTGAGTAAACAAAAGGGGGCGCAAGGCCCCCTAAGTTTATATCTCGCAGACTCCAGCTACACAAGCCAACGTCTGAGTACCTTCGGTATTATCATCCTTCTCTTCAATGTCCCACTCAAACTCTTTGGGCATATCCTTGAGTAACTTCTGGTACGTCTTCTTGTCTATCTTCTGGTAAGGTGCTTGTTTGTACACATGCTCTGCTTCCGGTAGGAAACTGATACCACTAACGCTGTCAAAGTTCTCCCAGATCCACTGGCACACAGCATAGAAGTTATCGTCATTGTAGTAACAAGTCATAGAGGGCTTATGCTCACACCAGCTATCTTGATAGACCTTCCACAGCTTTAACTGTTCCATAGCGCCCATGCTTTCTACTGTCACAGCCTTCTCAGGAGCCTTCTGAGGGAAGCTAAACACCCAGTTAGAGCTGTTCATTACATCTTCTTCATGAGGAAAACCTGCATCAATCATGGCTGTAGCAAGAGGGTCTTTCTTGTCAGCTCGCACAGTCCTAACGTAGTAGTCACTGAATCGGGGGTGGATACCGCTGGCACTGTCAGTCAACTGTGAGACAGTACCGGAGGGCTTGACGCAAGTAATAGCAGCGGACTGGTTAATACCTAACTTGTCTGCCCACTCTTTGTTAGTCTCCACTGCAATGCCTCTAAGAGTCCTCAGAAGCTTACCTGTAGCCTCTTCACCTGTAGACCCATTGGTCAGCTTACAGTCCATAATGCCCGTCATGGAGACACCTAACAGTGCTTCCTCTTCTGTGTTTTTCTTCCAGATGTTACGTAGGTAACGGAAGTCAGTAAGAGTAGCCTGTAGAGTCCCTAAGATAGTCGCTATGCGTACCTTCTCTTTGAGTGTCTGTGCTGTGTCGTCTTCCCGTACAATAACTTCAGACAGGTTACAGAACTGATAAGGCCGTAGGATAATCTCAGAGCAGGGGTTAGTCCCAAACTTGTGTGTAGCGTCTCTACGCTCGTTACGTGCCGCTACCTTCTGTGCTGCAATACGACTAAAGATACCCCGCTCACCGGACTTAGAATCGTACAGACGCTTCATCTCAGAAGAGTACGT
>Ga0208434_1000859_pt1 | contig 13354 bp, 28 predicted proteins | sample 13_taG_FD_184086 | JGI IMG/M metagenome (GOLD analysis project Ga0208434, IMG submission 184086) | Marine viral communities from the Subarctic Pacific Ocean - 13_ETSP_OMZ_AT15268 metaG (SPAdes) (version 2) | ecosystem: Environmental > Aquatic > Marine > Oceanic | place: Pacific Ocean | collected... | reverse complement strand
GGAAAGGAGTTCATGAAGTTAAAGTAAAATGGTTAAGAGGTTTGGCACGAAAGGGAATTTACACAGACCACAATAAACGAATGTTGAACAAAATGGTAAAACAATATAATGAACGAAATTGATTTACATGGATTAACACATGATGTGGCAGTTGATAGGGCTGAAGATTTTGTATTGATGGAATCACACAATGAATTATTTGAATGTAGAGTAATTACAGGTAATTCAATGAAGATGCAAGTTAAGATAATTGATATGTTAAAAGAACATAATTTCAGATGGTACATACCAACTTGGAATACCGGTGAAATAATTGTTACAAATTAATTTGGATAATTGAAATATTATTCGTATATTAGATAAAATAAAAAGTTATGATTGAGAGAGATAATAAAAAAATAGTTGGATTTGTTGCCGGCAATTTTGATATTTTACATCCTGGCTACATTTATACATTCCAAACAGCCAAGAAGCATTGTGATTACTTTATGGTATTTCTTCAAAATGACCCATCATTAGATAGGGCAAACAAGTACACACCAGTAGTACCTAGGGCAGAGAGATATAATACACTAATGGAAATGGAGTCCGTACATGCAGTTTACACCTATCAGACTGAGGAAGAGTTATATAATTTAATTAAGTTCTTTAAACCTGATGTAAGGATATTAGGCGAGGACTACATAGGAAAGAGGTTTACTGGTGATGACTTACCTCAGAAGATTGTATACACATCTAGAGCACATGGTTGGAGTACAACTAAATTAAAGAATGATATTACAATCCAAACTTTAAAAAACAATCCAAAATTATTGTTATCCAATCCCGATTTATTGGAAACTATTAAAAACTTAAAATACGATGGAGATGAGTAAAGAAAAACTACCACAAGTCTATGAAGAAAATAAAAAGGTATTCAATATACCAGAATCATTCATAGCTGATAATCCTAACAACTATACTTTAGGGGAGAAATTAAGAACAATGTATAATAATCGTCATAAAAAAAATTAAAATGAAATTAGATTTTAGAACAAGAACATCATTTACAATTACAAATGTATCCAACCCAATAACATTAAATTCTGATGATTTCAGAAAAGTTGAACCACCATTTGAAGGAGAAACCGAGGCAGAGTTTTACGAGTACATATCAGAAGTACTTAATTCTTGGGAAGGAGAAGATTTTATAGAAACTAACAAAGAACATTTTTCAGAAGAGGTACAAGAAGCTATGTATTGTACATTTGTAGAATATCCATCAATAGAGATGTTTGATTCACGATACAAAAGTGATGAAGTAGTAGTAGACGGTGGGAAGATTGATAAAGAATATACCAAATACGGAGGATTTAATCCACAATACACACCAAAATATGAATAAATTAACATACCTTATAAAAGAAGGAGATGAAACCTACTCAATGGAATTCATCACAGATAGAACCGCAAGTTGGACAGAAAGCCAATATTTAAGACATCGTACTAATTGTAGTATGAATTTAATAGCAGAAGAACCAACTGATGAAACGGTTGCCACTGCTAGATATATAATGAATTTCGAATAAATACACTATTTATAAACATGGGATTAAAAGATAAATTAGCAAAAAAGATTTTAGAAATGAAATTAAACAAGGCCACTAAACATATGAGTGGTGCGATACAGAAACTTCAACAACAATTCGATGACTTAATTTCATCGGATAAAGAAAAGAAGTAAAAGAATCCTTGACGGTTGCTACCTTAGAGGTGTAAGTTCCCACTTTTGATTGATTTCATTAGTGGGAATTTTTTTTGAAAATAAGTGTTAAAAAGTTTGGTAGCTTAAATTATTTTTACTATATTAGTATTGTAATTGAGTGGGAGTTGAAACTCCAATGTTAAACCTTAAAACCTTAAAATATATGAATTACTTAGTACATCCCCAACATATCGTATCAAGAGCCCTTGGTATCGATTCTTTCACAAAAATGATTAATGATGAACAAGTTCAATTCTCTGAATTGGTTGATACTTCAGTACAAATAGCTGAAGAATGGACTAATGATTGGGATGAAGACCAAGGATTTGGTTCTTCTGATGGAACTTACCTTCTAAAAGATTTTATTGATACTATTATATCATCTTATACTAAGGGGTATAAAACAGTATTCAATCCTTCATTATCAATCGTAAAACTTTAAGATATGAGAATAGATTATAACATATTAAAAAACATAGAAGAGTGGTATGGTTCGGATGATTTCGAAGTGGGCTCTGATGGTGTTGTGAAAGATGGTAGAGATGATTACAAATTCGTTGAACCTCATATGACAATACGATTTGGATATTGGAGTGTAGTAATGTAGATGAGTTAGCAGAATTACTTCCTTTTGGATATGAAGTTATTGAAAATGAAGTAGATGATGATGATGATTGTGGATTGTTATATAATTACTTAATTAAGAGAAAATAAATCACTTTTTTTTTTGAAAATAAGTGTTAAAAAATTTGGTAGTCTCAAATATTTTTCCTATATTAGTATTGTAATTGAGTGGGGGTTGAACCTCCAATGTTAAACCTTTAAAACCTAAAAAATGACTTCAAGAAAAACAATTTCAAAATCAGAATTCAACAAAAGTGTTGAGTCTGCAAAATCTAATCCTTTTAACAATGTAACTAAACCATCTTCATCAAAGTATTTGATGGTAGGAGGTATTCCTCATAAGTGGGTAAATGGTTCACTTGTTTCATTAACTAAATTATCTAAGTAATATGAAAAATTATCAAGGAATTTTAATGATTATTATCGGTTTCGGATTATCAATCGGAACTATGAATGGAACTGTTCAGAACTACATTGGTTTCGCTGGTGTGGATAACGAAATGGCATTCTCTTTTATGGGAATGATGTTCGGTACTTTAGGTATCTTTGGTATTGATTATAAAAAACTATTAAACGGATTAAAATAAATAAAACTTTAAAACCATAAATTATGAATTGTACAATAAAAGTAATGGCTCAGTATTTCGAAAATTATTCAGATACTAATACACCTTATTGGAAACCAAAAGGTGGACAGGAATTTCAAATTGTAATTAATTCAGATACTATATTGTATTCTGATGAATTAAAGAGTCATCTTACAGAGCTGGTGGCTGCTCAATCCAATGAACATCATAAGTATGAGTACATTGAACATGATGTTGAGTTTATTAAACCAATCGTATTGGATAGTGGTGAATTGGAGAAGTTAATTCAAACAGAATTTGCATAACACCAAAGATGATACAAAACGATAGGGTTTTGTGTCTTTAAATGAACATTATGTCAACTATTTTGTACAAAAAGGTTGACAAATTTAAAACCAAAGAGAGATGAGAGAAGAATATAGATGGATACTTTCAAATAAACAAAGATTGTGGTTAGAATCTAAAACCCACATATTACGAGGTGATTGGAATGCTCTTGCTACTAATGTTCTCAATAGAGGAAAATATTCTAATCACGAAAGAACTCAACTCAATGAGTTAGGTAGATTAGTTAGAACTAAAAAGAACACAATAGATAATATAATCATATGAAAGAATTAAGATGGAATTTAACCAAAGCTCAGATAGCTTGGTTACAACAAATAAGAAACCAAAATTGGTTGAAAGTAACAGATTCTGAGATGATTAATTCTATATTATATAGAACTGATTATAATGAGGAACAAAAGCTAAGACTAAATTCTCTTAGAACAACATATATAACCTATAAAAAAGCAGAAGTAATATGAGTGGAAAAGTAAGTGGATACACAGAAAAGATTTTTACCCAAGATGAGGTAAATGATATTTTAACTGAGATTAAAGATATGGTAGATGATTTAGGTTGGGATGAACAAAGGATGAGTCAGAGTGGTAAAATGACTTACAATAACTTAGTTAATTACATAGATAATCTATGATATCATATGATTTAAATCCTAAGTCACAAAAAGTTTTATATAAACTTCATTTTTGGCTTGATACTTTTAAAGAAAGTAATGAGTTAGTAGGGGAAATACAAGAAACGATTTGGACAATAAAAGAGAGAGGTTCTTATACAGACCACGAAAGAGAATTATTGAACCAAGTAAGAGATTGGTACTTAGAATTTAATAAGATATAAATAAAAAATAGATATTTATAGAAACGAATAAGGTTTTTATATTATTTTTGTTTAATTAAAGGGAAACCGATATGAGAAAAAGAATTTATATAATTGTAACGTTAACTGTTATTACTGCACTTTCATTTGGAATGGCAGATAGTGAAAAGAAATATCCAAATGTAAATGTTATTGAGGCAACCATAGAAAATGGTGAAAGGATATTACTTAGAAAACAATTCATAAGAGATTCTATTAGAAAACATCATAAGTTTGAATTAGAACAATTCCTAAACGCAATTGGACATAGGGAATCAACAAATAGATATGATGTTGTGAACAAATGGGGATATATGGGAAGATACCAATTTGGTAAATCTACTCTAAAAGGATTAGGATATGATGTATCAAGAAAGGAGTTCTTATCTAATCCAGAACTACAAGAAGAAGCAATGTTATCATTGTTAAAACATAACAAAGAAAAACTTCAGAAGTATATCGATGTTTTTGATGGAAAAACTATAAACGGAATATATATTACTGAGAGTGGTATCCTTGCAGCTGCTCATTTAGGAGGACAGGGTTCTGTAAGAAGATACTTTAGAAATGGAAAAGTTTTTAGAGATGGAAATGGAACTAAAATTACTTCCTATATGGATAAGTTTAGTGGATACGATATCGCATTAAATTAAATTAATAAAGATTATGAGAAAATCGTTATGGATAGGCCTTGGTCTATTTTTTGTAGGATGTGCCTACATCGGAATCCTTCTTCCTGGAGTTCCAACAACATTCTTTGTGATACTTGCCGCTTGGGCATTTAGTAAATCATCTGAGAAATTCAATAAATGGTTACACGAACATAAATTGTTCGGAAAATACCTAACCAATTGGGAAACCAAAAAAGTATATCCAACCAGAGGTAGATATGCAATGGTAGGAGTTATGTGTATTTCACTAATTTCAATGTTCTTTACAGTTCCACTTAGGATTGTAGGGTACGCTGGATTCACTTTCCTATTAATTTGTATTTGGGCATTTAGATACCCTGGTTCAGTAGAAGAATATAATAAACGAATTAAAGAAGGAAAGAAAATTGGCTGGTTCAAATAATTTAACAAACTTTGACCATCTAAGAAAGATAGTCAATATAGAGGATACACCTAACGGATTTTTAAAAATACCTGGTATTCCTGTTATATTACCAACATTGGAATGGTTCTTACAAAGAATTGAAAACAATGACCCTTATCATTTCCTAAGAGTTAATCATGCAACGATAGATAAATATTGTTGGAAATTTATAATTAGTAATGCTACTAGGATTGCTGATAACATAGGTGGTGTACCAACCAATCCTTGGGAAAATCAATTACCATTATCAAAATTGGATGAGTATCTTACTTTAGGTAACTACCAAGAAATATGGGAGGGTTTGATGTCCCAAAATAGTTTTGGTTACTTTGTAAATCAAAAAACACATGGAGAAAAGCTAAGAACGTTTATTGATGTATTTCACCAAAATAAAGATATATCACCTAAGTTTGATATAGGGATATCATTGGGTGTTGGGTTAGGTACTATTTGGGGTAGATATGCACAAGAACATCCACTTCAAACTGGAAGGTTTAGAGTTGTTAATCTATTTGCACAAAAGACTAATCATATGTATTTCCATTCAGGAGTATTAAGACACTTTGCTATAATGGGAGAGTTACCTAAGTTATTTAACAGATTAAATGATTTAGGACATCAGATAGTATTTTTAGGTCCTGCTTATATGAAGTATTTTCAACAACAATATAATATTAAAAATTTCCATCATATAGTAACACCACTACGAACTGCATTAGATGGTTATGGTGATAACATAAAAGAGGTTCAAAAAATTAGAGATAATTATGGTAAAACCATATTATTACATTCAACTGGACACGTTGCTGCTGGATGGATAGCTTATCAGTTGAAAGATGATATGGATATATGGGGATTGGATATTGGAAGAAGTTTTGATTTAGATATAGCTAATAAAGTTAAAAATGATAAATCACTAACATTTCCAACACAATGGACATCTGCTATTGATTTTAATAGAGCAAAAGACCACATAAAACGATTGAGGGGATAATGAGTACATTAACATTAATAGTTGTGGTAATTTTTGGATTGGTATCAGCATATCTAAGATATTCTTACTATAAAGATTTGTAATTCTCATATATTTTTCGTATATTAGTTGTAATGAAATATAGAAAAAAAGTAGGAGATAAATGGTATCTCAAAGTTTTGAATAGTGAAACTGGTAAATTAGAATGGAAAGAAATTAATTTAAGTTATGGCAAACGGAGTTTATAAAGTAACAGAAGAATTTGAAGAAAAGTTAGCTCATTATACTGGAGCTAAATATGTAGTAACAGTAGATAATATGAGTAATGCATTATTTCTTGCGTTATATTATGAAAATCATATTAAGAAAAGTATTAAGGATGGTTGGGTAGGATGTCCATCGAAAACATATCCATCGGTTCCTTGTGAGATTATTCATTCTGGTTTGAAGGTAGAGTGGGAAACTGTAAAAGGTTCTACACTTAAAGGTGCATACAATCTAACGAATAGTAATGTATATGATTCGGCTCTAACATTCACAGCTGATATGTATATTCCAAAATCTCATATGTGTGTATCATTCACAGGTCCTTACAAACACTTCAAATTATCTAAAGGTGGTGCAATCTTAACCGATAGTGTAAAAGCATATCGTTGGTTCAAAAGAGCTAGATATAGTGGTAGAAGAGAAGTATCGTATTTTGAGGATAATTTTGATATGATTGGGTGGAACTTTTATATGATGCCAGAACTAGCAGCTAGAGGGTTGTTACTTATGGGTCAATTCTATAATCAAAATGGTGAGAAAAAGCATAATGAAGATTTAGAACTTCCTTATCCAGATTTAAGTAAATTTAAAATATATAATAAATGAAATTAGAATATACTATAAATGGCTTAAATCATTCAGTAGATGCTTCTGATAATCAAATATTCAAAATTGGAGATGATTTAGTTCTATCAAACGAAGTAAGTGATATTACATTCAATCAAAATTGGTATGGTGATGGACATATATCTTCAAAATTCTTAAATCTTTCTGAATATTTTGAACTAAATGAACAAATAACAAATACTATCTCTTCGTTAATTGAAAAAGAGTTGGGTATAGATACAACTGGATTTAAATTAGAAAAGTATCACAAGTATGTAAAAACAAATGAGGAGCATTTTAAAATAGTATCTAAAACCAGAGATTTATTTTCATCTGATTTTGGATTTCCTATAAAAGAAATGATTCCTAAATTTGAAAAATTGTTAGGATTTAAATTAACTGATAAGGTTCCTAATAAGAATGAAGAAGAACATATAATAGTTAGAATAAATAGACCTAATTCAAACGATTACAATCCACCTCATAAAGATATGTATGAAAGTTATGATAAGGGAGATAACTCTCAGTTTTTAAACTTTTGGGTTCCAATTGCTGGTGTAACTAATAAATCTTCGTTACCAATAGCACCTAAATCACATTTAATATCAGAAGCTAACATACTTAGAACAATTGAAGGAGGTGAAGTTGGTTCAAACAAATATAGAGTTTGTTTAATCAAAGAGTGGGATGGTGGTTCTAATTTAGAAAGAGCTGAAGTTTATTATGGACAGGTTCTTATGTTTTCTTCACATATGATACATGGTTTAGCTATTAATGAAGAATCTGATGTAACTAGAGTAGCATTAGAGTTTAGATTATTTAAAAAATAAGTTATATGAAGGTAGCTGTAATGCAAACCTACTTTTTCCCATATTTGGGATATTTTTCACTAATAGATAGTAGTGACCATTTTGTATTTTTTGATGATGTACAGTTTAGAAAGAAGTCTTGGATGAGTAGAAATAGATTATTAGATATTTCAAAATCAACACCATTCTATATAAGACCTGAGATTTCTAAATCTGATTATCAATGTAATATGATGGATGTTGAATTATCTCAAAATGGTAATTGGCAAAAGAAATTACTATCTCAAATAGAATTCTATAAAAATTTTAAAGATTATAACGAAATTAGGGATTTATTGATAGATATATTAGATAATACTAAATATTTATGTGATTTTAATATAAATTCTACGATAGCAATATCTAAATATTTAGGAATCAAAACAAAATTCAGTAGATTTAGTGAACATAACTTCCAATTTTCAGATTTACCATTGGGTAAAGGTGATTGGGGTAGAGAAACTGCTAATGCTATTGGAGCTACTCATTATATTAATGCGCCGGGTGGTGAAGAGTTTATATTTAGTGATAAATTTGAAGAAATGGGAATGAAATTAGGATTCATTCAACCAAATTTAAAAAAATATGAACAAAATTCTAAGGAATTCGTAATTGGGTTATCTATATTAGATGTTTTATTTTGCAATGGTAAGGAAAAGACATTAGAAATGGTTAAGGATTATAATGTAAAATGGTCTGGAGTTGGATATTGGGAAAATTATTACAATACTGATGTAGTTAATACAAATAACAATCAAACAAATGTTGGTAGAACCAAAAATGGTAAACCAATATCTGAAGTCAGATGGGGAGAAACAATAAATCATATAAAATCTCAGATTGAGTTGAAAGAAACTGATGATATAATAGAATTTTGTTGTGGTAATGGTATGGTTTTGGGTGAATTATCTAAGATATCTAAATCAGCATTTGGAATAGATTATTCTGAGAAATTATTAGAACAACTGAATAATAATTATTCTGATGTGAAATATGTTTGGAGTGATGTAACAAAATATGATTTGAAAGATACTATATATGATAAAATGATAATGTATTTTTCAGCTCAACATTTTGATGAAAGTGAATTAATTGAGTTGATTAAAAAAATGTTAAATAATCTAAAGGGTGATGGGATTATATTAATAGGAGATGTTCCAGATGAAAGTAAAAAATGGGATTATATTAATACACCTGAATACAAAGCTGATTATTTTCGTAGAATTCTAAATAAAAATCCAATGATTGGTAATTGGTATTCAAAAGAATGGTTCCTATCTTTAAATCATTTCTTATTAGATACCGAAGTAGTGGTAGTTGAACAACCTGAGTTTATGATAAATTCAGATTGGAGATTTGATGTGTTGATTAAAAAGTATTAAAAATGAAGAGAATAGGATTGCATGGTGTACCTAGAAGTGGTACTTCTTGGTTGGGTAACATCTTCAATAGTAACCCAGATTTAACATATAAACACCAACCATTATTTTCCTATGCTTTTAAGAATTATTTAAATAAATCATCAAAATTAGAAGATATTTTACGATTTTTTGAAGAAATATCTAATTCTACTGATGATTATGTAAACCAAATAAAGTTAATTGAAGAAGGTTTAGTACCCAATTTTAACAAATCTGAACTTAGTAAAGATGTTGTAGTTTATAAAGGAGCACATCATCATCATATTTTAGAAACCTTACTTAAAGAGGATTTAGATTTTAGATTAGTTGGTATTGTTAGAAATCCAATGGCAACACTTTGGTCTTGGAAAAACGCTCCAAACGAATTCAAAAAAGATTGGAACTTTGAAACGGAGTGGCAAAATGCTAATCTAAAAAACCAAGGATTAGAAGAGAATTTTTATGGATATCTTAAATGGAAAGAAGTAGCTAATCTATTTGAAATATTAAAAATGGAATATTGGGATAGAGTTACTTTGATTAACTATACAGACTTCATAAAAAATCCATTAAGAAATACATACGATATGTTTTGGGAGTTAGGTTTAGATTTAGGTCCACAAACTTTTTCTTTTATAAAAGATTCCAATTCAGAAAATAAAGGAGGAGCATATAGTGTTTATAGAAATAAAATTAAGGATGATGATTGGGTTGGTAAATTACCTCAAAACATAGTTGAACATATTATTTCTGATTTAAAGAACACAAATTTAGAAAAGTATTTGGATATATAAAATAATTTTTGTATATTAGTAGTAATAAAAAGTTTAAATACATGAAGTTCGCACTTATAGCACATGATAACAAAAAAGCAGATATGGTTGCTTTTGTATCAAAAAGATTACCTTTCTTTAATAGAGAGGATATTGATATCGTAACAACTGGTACAACTGGTAAGAAAGTAAGACATGCTGGAATCGAAGATGTTGAAACTGTAAACTCAGGTCCTTTAGGTGGAGATGCTGAAATTGCAGCTATGGTAGTTAGAAAAGAAGTAGATGCTGTATTATTCTTCAGAGACCCATTGGATAAACATCCACATGATGTAGATATTTCAATGTTGATGAGATTATGTGATGTACATGATGTACCTTTGGCAACTAATTATAGAACTGCTAGTATTTTGGTAAAATGGTTTAAAACAAAAATGAAGTAATGGAAATATTCATAGTAATAGCATTCAATAAAGCAGATTTCTATCCCGTAGGAGTTTGTGATAATTTAGTATTGGCTAAACAATATGCTCAGAGAGAGTTTAAAGAAAGAGCAAAATCACATAGAGTATATGTGTATAAAAAAATGATGAATGCCCCACAGATGATGGAAGACAAAATAGTGTATAAATTATAATGGATGTAACTAAAAAAGTAATAATAATGGTTACTGGTTCATATAGGAAACCTGATAATCATAAAGAATGTGAAAAAACATGGATACCATTGTTAAGAGAAATGGGGTTCACTGTATTGACTGCACTTGGTAATAAGCAAGTTCAAGAATATGGAATGTTAACACCAAATGATTTTAAAAATTATTACGAATTTACTAACAAAAACACCATTCAATTCAGAACTTTTGATGATAAACGAGGTTTATTTGATAAAAGTATAAAATTACCTGCAAAATGGATATTAGAGGAAACCGATTATCAATACTATTTTAGAATAGATTCAGACTCATTTGTTCATCCCCAAAGGTTTAAACAAATGTTAATAGATAACTTTCGTTGGGCACCTGATTTGGATTATATGGGTTGTTGTCATCCTTGGATGGGCTGGAATCCTCATAATCCTGGTAGACATTTTGTTTGTAGAAGTGGTCACATTGCATCAGGTTGTGGATATATGGTATCTAGACGAGCAATGAGAGTAGCATTAGAAAAAATGAGAGTATTACAACCATTTGAATTTCAGGCAGATGATTGGATACTTGGACGAGCAATGTGGCAAAACGGAATACAACTTTTACATGATTCTCGTATTTATTTTGAATCTAAACATAGAACACTTATAAAAGATTATGGGGATATTGGAGTACCTGATATTACAAATAGAAAATCTCATTTGGCTATTCAACATTATATGAATGGACATATGGAAGAAGCAATTAAAAAATTAAAGTTATGAAAACAGCATTAACATACGATGATATTCAATTAGTACCATCGTTTTCGAATATCAAATCAAGAACAAATATCAATCTTAGTACAAAGTTGAGTAGGAGATATGGATTACTAAATCCTATCGTTGCTTCACCAATGGACACAGTTTGTGAATATGATATGGCACTGAAAATGGCACAATTGGGTGGTGTTGGATGTATTCATAGATTTATGAGTATTACTCACCAATGTGATATTGTAGAAGAATTATTTAATAAAATATATGATGACTCAGATGGAATATCTATTGCTCAAGATTGGGGTATTATGTATGGTGATTGGCATTCTGAAACGAAACTAGTTCCAATTATGGCTGCAATTGGTGTTCAAGATGAAGATAAGAAAAGAGCATTAGAATTATCTAAGAGTGGTGCAAATGTTTTATTAATTGATGTTGCACATGGAGACCATCAAAATGTAATTGATATGATTCATTGGTGTAAAACACAAGATAAATTACAACACGTTGATATAATTGCAGGAAATATTGCAACTGCAGAGGCCGCAGAACTTTTAGAAACTTATGGTGCTGATGGTTTGAGAGTTGGTATTGGTGGTGGTTCACTTTGTACAACTAGAATCAAAACTGGATTTGGTGTTCCAAATGTAACTTCATTAGAAGAAGTTTTGAAAGTGAGTGGAGTACCAGTTATGGCAGATGGTGGAATTAGAAGTAGTGGGGATATGAGTAAAGCTCTTGCAATTGGAGCTGAAACTGTGATGTTAGGTTCGTTACTTGCTGGAACTGATGAATCACCTGGTAAGATATTAGAAACTTCAAAAGGATTATATAAAAGATATAGAGGTTCAGCATCTTTGGAAACCAAAGTAACTCATGGTCAGAAATCAAGAAACGTTGAAGGAGAATCTACAACAATTCCATATAAAGGTGGAGTGAAATTCATTGTAAATGGATTATTGGATGGTGTAAGGTCGGCATTATCATATGCTGGTGCAGAAGAGTTGAGATTTTTTCATCCAGAATATGTAATTGTAACAAACGCAGGACAGAACGAGGCAAAACCACATTTACTATGATAAAGTGGTTCAGAACAAATAAAATATTGAGGAAGTTGCTCGATAAGAAACAAGAAGAGATTGATAATCTCAGAAATGATTGGTTTAAAAAAAGAAAAGAAATCTCAGAATTGAAACGAGAATTACAATTGGCTCGTAGAATGTGGGATGAAACTGATAAAACAAAAAGATATTAATATGGAAGCAAAAAAGAAAGCAATTATCGTAAGTGGATATTTTAATCCAATACATAAAGGACATTTAGAATTATTTGAGATGGCTAAACAAAATGGTGATAAACTATGGGTTATCGTAAATTCTGATAAACAAAGAGAATTGAAAGGTTCTGAGTTTTTTATGGATGAGGATGAAAGATTAGATATCGTAAAAGCTATTAGATATGTAGATTACGCTCTACTTTCTCAAGATACTGATAGAACTCAATGTGAAACTCTTAAACAATTCTCAGAAATGTTTGGTGAAGTATATGATTTGGCATTTGCAAATGGTGGTGACCAAAATAATGATACGATTCCAGAAGCAGAGGTTTGTAAAGAATATGGTATTGAACTAATGGATGGGCTGGGAGTTAAAATTCAATCATCTTCTTGGTTATTGAGATAATATGGATTTCGATATAGAAGAACATGAGGAAAATATGAAGGGAGCCAAGGCTTACCGATTATTACCTCAAAAATTGATGATGAAACAATTCGAAGATTGTGGCAGAGATGTTCACAAGTTTTGGGATTCTATTGAGTGGGATTCATCT
>Ga0208434_1000854_pt1 | contig 13387 bp, 25 predicted proteins | sample 13_taG_FD_184086 | JGI IMG/M metagenome (GOLD analysis project Ga0208434, IMG submission 184086) | Marine viral communities from the Subarctic Pacific Ocean - 13_ETSP_OMZ_AT15268 metaG (SPAdes) (version 2) | ecosystem: Environmental > Aquatic > Marine > Oceanic | place: Pacific Ocean | collected... | reverse complement strand
TTAGAGGTCCAAAAATTACAGACTTCTTTTGGTGCATACTAGGTGATGATACATGCGTAATAGATGGGCATGCTTGGTGCATTGCTAACAACGATAGACGCACATTGCAGAACGTGCCTAACATTGGCAAGGCATTGCGACAAGATTTACAAGAGGCATACCGACGAGCAGCAGTTAAGCACGACATGACAGCATATCAAATGCAAGCTGCGACTTGGGTAGCATGGAAAAGAATACATAACGTATAGAGGAGTAACACTATGTATAAACAACATAGATCTGTAATAGTGATAGACATTGATATTGATAACTATCAAGACGGTGCAACTATAGAGAAGCTTACAAAGTATTATAAAGAACTTATACAAGAACATTTTAAAAAAGACACGACAGCTAAAGTCTTAAAGTCTCAAGGGCAACTACAACCAAGACGCTCTAAGAAAACAGCTAACATATCTAACCTAGTTTTTAGGGGTAGTAGAGGTAAGAATAAAAACTTATCTTGGGTACAAAAAGAAAGGAGAAAACACAATGAAGTTTGATTGCATAATAAACATGGATAATGATGCATTTGCAAATGATAAACACCTTGAGCTATCTAGCTCACGTAAAGGTTTTGCAACGATACTTAACAAGATAGCAAGAGAGTTGTGCGAGTTTGAGTGTATTGAACGCACCAAAACAATAAGAGATACCAACGGAAATAAAATTGGTACTTGGCAATTTAAGATTTGACAACTAAACTAAACTATGATTTAACTACCAACACAAACACAAAAGGAGACACACAATGTTTGTTATATTTGCTACTAAGCCACTTAATGATGGTACTAAAGGTTTTCGCTTCAACTTCTTAGGCTACAAAGGTCTAACACGTAAGCGTAAGCACACAAGCAGAGGCTACAAGATTAATGTAGGTGGATGCATGAAAGCTATACACTTAGGCAAGCGTACTGTTTACTTAGAGAATAGCTCTACGCCAAACAAACTACGCCACTTTGCAGGGTGATAAGCACATGACAAGATATTACATAGCAACGGTGTCCAGTGATGGACGCCACGCTAACCAACGATGGCTAACTAATGTTGATGACCTGACCGATGTTATGGTACAGTACGTCAACGAAGGATACAAAGTAACTATAGAAGAGGAGATACACCAATGATTACTAAAGATGCAATACAAGCATACAATGCAAACTACAGTGGACTACGTGGTGCAAAGATACTAGAGTTTTACATGGAGCAATGCGACTTTGATCCACATCAATATTGGCCTACATTTAGGATGCAAAAAGGTAAGGAAGTATTTAAGTTTATACTATCACAAGATCCAGAAGGTAACGGTGGTGGTTTCGCTTTCATAGAGGCTGTATAGAGATGAACGTACTAAGTCTATTTGATGGTATGTCTTGTGGGCAGATTGCCCTAGAAAAGCTGGGCATACCAATAAAAAATTATTTCGCAGCGGAGATTGATAAGTATGCAATGCAAGTTGCCAAGTCTAACTATCCTGACATGGTACACTTAGGTGATGTACAAAACATCAAGACAAGTGGCACTCATTTGATGGACGAGTTTGATTGTGGACACAAGATTGATTTACTCATTGGTGGCTCACCTTGTCAAGGCTTCAGCTTTGCAGGTAAGCAACTTAACTTTGATGATCCACGTTCACAACTATTCTTTGAGTATGTCAGGTTGCTTAAAGCACTCAAGCCTAAGTACTTCTTGATGGAGAACGTCAAGATGAAGAAGGAGAGTATGGACATCATAACTGAGTACCTTGGTGTAGAACCTATTGAGATTAACAGTAACCTAGTCTCAGCGCAGAACCGTAAGCGTTTATACTGGACTAACATACCTATGGATGGATTGCCAGAAGACAAAGGTATTATGCTCAAGGATATACTAGAGCCTGTTGAGCAGATAGATGATGCCTACTACTACAGTGACAAGTCTATAGCTTACATGGAACGTGGCAATGACAAGTGGCAACAAGCAGGAGCTAGACGAGCAGATAGATATACACAAACTCCTGACACCAAGAAAGCTTTTACTATCACAGCTAACTTTCACAAAGGTGTACCATACAATTACTTTGATGATGTCAGAGACAAGTCTAAGTGTGTCAGATCAGGCGGTAGAGGTAGCTATGATAGACATGAGTGGGATAGTGTAGACACACATCATATCCGTAAGCTTACTGTCACAGAGTGCGAGAGACTACAAACTGTACCTGATGGGTATACTTGTGGCGTATCAAACACACAACGCTACAAGATGCTAGGCAACGGATGGACAGTAGATGTAGTTAAACATATATTTGAAGGATTAAAGGAGACAGCATGATAGCAGAAGTATATAAAGAAAAAGGTAAAGAGCCTTGGAAGTATACTAGACAAGTAGTAGCATCTGATGGGCAGATAGAAAGACAGACAACAAGATATAGCACATATGCTTACGCATACAAAAATGCTTATCGTGATTTGTTGGATGGTAAACTAGATAAACTTTATCTATATCACCCTTGGGGTACATTAAAGGAGACAGCATGATGCAACTAACACTAACGATTAACACCAACGCATACCCTGAGTATGACAAGCATCAACTCAACGAGATGCTAGGGCTACTCCCACTATGGGTAGCTGAACACGTAGGCAATGACGATGACATAGACATAGTTCAGTTTATGACTGACAGGTATGGCTTTGGCAAACTGTATGAGTTTGAAGGTAAGATAAACGAAGAGGGTGACTACATATCTAAATATGATGATGATGCAGATATGCCATACATAGGTAAGATGATTACCAAGCATGGCTATGCGTACTTCTATGACTGTGCTATCATTGCATTGCCACAACCAAACGGTAAACACTTTATAACAAGGATGGACTAATGGTTTACATACTAATATGGATGCAACTATTCTCAGGACAGAGTGTAGAGCATTATCAGTTAGGCACTTACGCTACACTAGAGGAGTGCCAAATCGAGATGAGCACAGCAGCTAAGATGGTGACACACAAGGCTGAGACTGTAGCTTGTTTGGAAGTAGAAGTACAGAGGTAATGTACCTCACGCAATTAAAAAACAGATACATCCTGTACGATGATATGGGGCGTGTTATAATATCAACTAGAGACAAACGTATTATTAAATCAACAGTAGAGAGGATACACAATGGAAGATTGGCAGATGACACCAGAGGAGAGAACCCTGAAGTACGAGAGGCAACAAAAAGAAAGAGAAGACAAAAGAAAGAAGGGGATGAAGTCTCTAAACAAGGCACAACTAAATATCTTAAGGAAAAACCACAATAATATGCGTAAGATTATTAACGACATAGAAGAGATGAACGACTTGTACTTGTCTGATATCAGGGAGTTGCAGCGTTGCTTTTATGATATGGGTAACGAGTTCTTACTTGATAACAGTTCCTACTGGAACTACAAAGATGCTGATGATGCAGAAGAGTAACGTAAAACAAGAGGCACAAGCCCAAGCAGAGAAAGCATATGATCTGTTTATACTGTGGAGTAAACGCACAGTGTACATTATCATTGCTACTCTGCTATTACTGGCAAGCTGCGACTTTGGTGCAGACACAGAGACAGGTAGTCAGTACAACGGTGCAGTGTACGCACCACGTAACATAGGAGAATAACAATGGAGTTGTATTTTCAAGAAGAGTTATCACTTGACCATGAGCCTAGCTTTGATCACTGGGCTAAACTTATAGCAGAGGGTGAGGTAGAGGATGGAGCTACCAACTATAACTATGAGTATGAACAAGCGTGGCACTCATTGGATGCAGAGTTCAATTACAACTATGAGTATAGGGAGATAGTGTGATGTCAGAGGTAGAAAGTTTATTAAGAAGAGTACAAGCAGCAGAAGATAGGATAGATAGATTAGAGAGACTAGTAGAGATACTTAGGAAGGAGAACAAATGATACCAACAACACTTAGAGAATACATATGGTTCATGCATCACTGTGATATAGTGTGGACACCAAGCAACAAAGAAGAGGAGCCACCATTTTAATGCAGCCTGGAACACAAATAATAATACCGTTCCTCCTAGCTTATGTAGGAGGTTTCATTTACTTCTTAGTAAAAGGTTATCGTAATGCTAATGGCAAAAGAAAAAACAATATTCAAACAAGGTAAAAGCTACACAGTAAGAGATGTAGTAGTAGAGTACTGGAGTTCAGATGCTTTCCTTAAGTTAGGCTCTGCATCTCAGAAGGATTATTATGACTGTCTTATGGTCATCAATGATGATTTAGGTGATACAAGCATGAAAAGATTAAGTGTGTCTTTAATGCAACAGTGTTACATCACGTGGTTAAAGAGAGGTGAGTATGTAAAGACAGGCAAACTAAGTATATACAGAGCTAACAAGATAGCTGCCATCATGTCTATACTTATCAACTGGTCTAAGAAGAACGGCATCAATATAGAAAACCCTATGCCACTGGTAGAGAAGACACCTAATCCACAGCGTACAGTAATGTGGGAACCAGAGCAAGTAAACCAGTTCCTAACTACAGCGTACAGCGAGTGGCGATGGCGTAGCATTGGCTTGATTGTACAGATGGCTTACGAGTGGGGGCAGCGTGTAGGTGATATGCGTATGCTTACGTGGGCAGCTATCAACTTTGATAAGAGGCGTTGTGACTTAGTGCAAAGCAAGCGTGGAGCAGAGGTACACCTGCCTATCAGTGACACATTGATGCACGTACTCAAGCAACAGCACGAAACATTTGGCTTCCAGGTTTTAGTAGCACCACAGGTGCAGCCTAGTGATGGATCATACAAACCCTACAGTAAAGAGATGCTTCACGTCCACGTCAATGCAGTACTAGAGGCAGCAGAACTACCTAGCTACCTCACAGCTATGGACATGCGGCGTACAGCTATCACTGAGATGGTAGAAGCTGGTGTAGATATAACACAGATCAAGCAAGTAAGTGGACACACTAACATAAATAGCTTGACTCCTTACATTAAACACACTTACACTGGAGCATCAGAAGCCCTAGCCCAGCGCCAAGCATTTAAGGAGAAGAAGTAATGTTTATTGATATCAATAGCTTAGACATATCTGAAGGTCAAACTATCAGACATGACTGCCCCAGATGTAAAGGTAAGAACACGTTTACTGCTACCAAACGTAATGGTTGCATTGCTTACAACTGCTATAAGATATCGTGTGATGTAGGAGGATATGCTAACACAGGCATAGCTAAAGATGAACTAGAGCACTACCTGGTAACGCCCCTTATCGAAACAGGTAATATAAACAAGAGGTTAGAGCACTTTGTTTATCCAGAACATGTAACAACTGACGTAAGTAACAAATATATAAAGAGATTTCGTATGCGTTGGGTAGGCGAGTACATAAATCCCTTAGAAAACATAGAGTTACTGTACGATCTTAAAGATAAACGTGCAGTATTTCCTATCTACAATGACGGACTTATAGTAGATGCAATAGGTAGAGCACTGGACGGTAAGCAGCCTAAGTGGTTACGCTACGGTGGTGCAGCAGAGTATGCTAAGTATTGCTACGGTAAGCCCAACGGTGTCTACGTTGTAGTTGAAGATGTAATCAGCGCAGTCACGGTAGCAAAGGTGTACCCAGATGTTACAGGTTTTGCTTTGTTAGGTACAAGCTTAACAGATGCACACAAGGAGTGCTTGAGTGACAATGCTAATTACGTTATGGTTGCACTCGATCCAGATGCACTAAGAAAAACTTTAGCCATGCGTAAGGAGATAGAAGCGTGGTGTGATATACCTACAAGGGCAGTAAGATTGCGTGACGATGTAAAGTATCAAGACCCAGATGATATAGAACAGATAGGAGGATGGATACATGTTGCAGAAAAGTCACACAAACAAACAAAATCCAATGGCGAAGGAGGTTAGACAACCTAAGTATAGACAACAGGTAATACCTGATAAGAAGAAACCCAAACCAGTACGTAAAGAAAAACATAAAGGAGACAAGATATAATGGTACAAGAAACTAATCCGAAAACAGGTGAAAAATATTATTGTAGCCCACGCGCTGCTTCACAAGATGTCAACCCAAGAACAGGTAAAAAATATTATTTCAGAAATAGTCCTGAAGGATCAGATAGAAGGAACGCTAAACATAATCCTAACAGAATGTTTGTAAACGGTAAGTACATTCCACAAAGTCATCCTTTACATAAACCTGGAAAGTATAAATCTTTTGGTGATGCTGCATTTAGTGCTCTAGAAAAAGATAAAAAAGTAAAAGAAGGGTACGTCTACGTCATTACTAACCCAGCTTGGCCTGAGTGGGTCAAGATAGGTATGGCTATTGATGCAGAGGATAGGCTCAACGGATACCAGACAAGCTCACCCATGCGTGACTATAAATTAGTCCACGCTATAGCTACCCCTGACAGAGCTAGAGCAGAACGTGTAGCTCATAAAGCTGCTGCTATGTGTGGTGAAAGACAAGGCGAGTGGTTTAAGATAGCAAACGAAGAAGCTGTGACAATATTGCAACACATAAAGGAAACTGAAGATGAACAAAAAAGAGAGTCAACTAACTAAAGATATATACCGTATGATACGGACTCTCAGCGCAAAGACGCTATCTGAAACTCAACGTAAGAGCATAGAGGAGGACGTAGCTTACAAGCAAAAGAAACTACAGGATCATCTGGGTGTAAAGACTTTCATACGCCCTATGAATAACATGGAACGTAAAGCTGCAGCAGAGAAGAGGAAAGCTAATAACTATGATTGATGTAACACTTATAGATAGCATGGGCAGTGACCTTACCGTAGTGAACGCTGCTCGTGTTAGCTTTAACAAGAAGAGTGAGTGGGATGAAGACAATACACTTACAGTAAGTGATGGTATCCTTATATCTTATCTTGCAAGGAACAAACACATGTCACCCTTTGGTCATTGCTTTGCTACCTTCCATGTCAAAGCACCTATCTTTGTAGCTAGACAGCTAGTCAAGCATAAGTTCTTACGTTGGAACGAAGTAAGTCGTAGGTATGTAGATGGAGAGCCTGAGTTCTATGAGCCTAGTGAGTGGCGTGGACGTGCCAAAGATAAAAAGCAGGGCAGTGAGGGTGTCGTAGACATTGGTGATTGGGAAGCTGCAAATTGGGTAAGCTTAAAGACTTATAAAGAATTGCTTGAGTATGGAGTTGCACCAGAGCAAGCACGTATGGTGTTGCCACAAAGCACCATGACTGAGTGGTACTGGTCAGGTAGTCTTGACGCTTGGTCAGATATGTGTAGACTACGACAGGGTGAAGACGCACAGTATGAGTCACGCTTGGTAGCTAACTCAATTAGTATGGACTTGAGTACACTATACCCTGCGTCATGGAAAGCTTTATTGAGGAGTTAGATAAATGAGTGAACAGTATTGTACAACAAAAGGATTAGGCTGGGCGTTCTTAGTCTGTATGTTTTTAATATTAGGAGTGCCTGTGCTGATGTGGTTAGCAGTAGAAGGATTAGATTGGTATGAAATATTTAGTATGATGAATCCAATGTGGTGATGATATGAAATACATAGTAGAAATAGAGATAGACACTGGTGAGTTTTTTCATGCTACAGGTAAAAGTATGTTCACACTTGATGACCCACCTTTAATCTTTGACACTAAAGAACAAGCACAACTAGAAGCTAATAGATGGAACACAGGAAGGGTAATAGAATGGAACACGGAGAGCTAGCTTTACTAAGAACATTAATGGATAAAGATTTCTATGACAGTAACAAAGGTATACACACGCCTGATAAACTGTTTACAAAAGATGTACGTAAGGTAAAGAGAACAATAGACTACGCTATGAACCAGTTCGATAAAGATCTAAACTTCTCAGAGTTAGAGGGTTTGTTCTTTACTAGAGAGACACTCACTACAGCCAACAAAGATTCGTACAAAAGATTGTTTGATAAGCTGCGACAAGAAAGACCTATGAACCAAGAGGTAGCTCAAGAGGTTATGTCTAATCTGTTTCAACAGGTAGTAGGTGAAGAGGTAGCCAACTTAGGTTTCGACTACGTTAATGGTGAGAAGAACACACTTGAGCCACTGCGTAATATACTGACTGACTATCAAGATAACTTCATGCCTAACTTAAAAGTTGATTGGGGTGACATATCTATTGACAATCTATTGGTAGCTAATGAGATACAGTCTAAGTGGCAGTTTAATATACCGTCACTACAGCGTAAGGTAGAGGGCATATCAGGTGGACATTTAGTCTTGGTGGGTGCTAGACCTAACACAGGTAAAACATCCTTTCATGCCTCTCTGATTGCATCTGAGCGTGGCTTTGCTAGACAAGGGGCTAAGTGTATCATCTTATGTAACGAAGAAGACTACACTCGTGTTGGTGCTAGGTATCTTAGTGCTGCATCTAACATGCCTATGGAAGAGATCAAAGCTAACTACGCTTTAGCATCTACAAGATACAAACCAGTGTATGACAACATTAAGATAGTTGATAGCACAGGTAAGGACATGGTGTGGGTTGAGGCAGTAGTTAAGAACCACAAGCCAGACGTAGTTGTACTTGATATGGGTGACAAGTTTGCCAGTAAGACAGGTGCAGACTCTCATGTATACCTCAAGGATGCAGCGATACACGCTAGGAATATTGCCAAGCAGTATGACTGTGCTGTGATCTGGATGTCTCAGCTATCAGCAGAGGCAGAGGGTAAGATATATGTAGATCAATCTATGCTTGAAGGTAGTAAGACAGGTAAAGCTGCTGAGTGTGACCTGATGGTTTTGATATCAAAGAATCCACAAGTAGAGGGTGAGTTTGAGTCAGACACACAGAGACACTTGAACGTAGCAAAGAATAAACTAAAGGGTGGATGGCATGGGGTTGTTCACTGTCAGTTAGATGGAGAGAGAGCAAGGTACTCAGCATGAGGAGAGTCTTAGATGTAGAGAACTCTATAACTCTACGAGATGGTAAGATATTTAATGATCCATATGAACCTGCTAACACGCTTACTGAGGTGGGTGTGTTGTGCTTAGATACAGGAGAGAAGAGACTACTACCGTTTGACCACAAAGAAGCAACAGAACAGCATAAGTCTAACTCCTGTGTATTACAGAGGATGCTAGACAATACAACTTTGCTGATAGGACACAACCTACAGTACGATCTAGCCTGGCTATGGGCTAACGACTTTAAGTATGATGGTGACATATATGACACAATGCTTGCAGAGTATTTACTTTTACGTGGACAGAAGCAACCTCTTAGTCTAGAGCAGTGCGCTATCAGGCGTGAGCTACAGTATCAGAAAGATGATACACTTAAGACGTACTACAAGAAAGGATACAATACCAATGAGATACCACTTGATGAACTCAGTCATTATCTTGACCTTGATCTTCTTACCACTGGCGAGTTGTACAAAGCAATTGAAGAAGACTTCAACAGTCCTGACTCTGCCTCTTTACAAGCAGTCAAAAGCGTCACCTTTAGAACCTGCAAAGTCCTCACAAGGATGTCAATGGCAGGAATCAGGGTGGATAGAGATGCCCTCGAAAACGTCCGTGATAAATTCGAGCGAGAGCGCAACGAAATACTTGATAGATTGCAAGCCACAACAAGAGAACTGATGGGTGGCACACCTATTAATCTTAACTCCCCAGAACAAATGTCGTGGGTAATCTTTAGTCGCAAACCCAAAGATAAAAAAGAGTGGATTAATTATTTTAACTATGATGACAGTAGTGATTACAGACTTGCATCACACAAAGCATGTAAAGATAAGTTTAAAAGTATAGTGATGTCTGTTAGTGATCCTTTGTTTAAAACAAAAGCATCTACTTGTCCTAACTGTGGTGGGTATGGCAGAGTACATAAAAAAAGAAAGGATGGTACACTATATAAGATACCAAATAAATGTAAGGACTGTGATGGTAGGGGTTTCCTACTCACAGAAACAAATGAGATGGCAGGGCTTGGTTTTTTTCCTCCAAGTAAAAAGTGGGTCAGTGCCAATGGCTTTGGTGTAGGTAAGTCAAACCTGGATGCACTTATAGCCACAGCTAAAAACAACAATATGGAGAAAGCAATTGAATTTTTACAAGACGTTAAGAGGCTTAGTGCTATTAGTAGTTATCTTAGTAGCTTTGTGGATGGCATTATCACCAACTGTAAAAGAAGTAGCAAACTACACATCAACCTTACCCAGCATATCACCAGTACAGGTAGATTCTCTGGACGAAATCCCAACATGCAAAACATGCCAAGAGGAGGAACCTTCCCAATAAAACGTGTGTTCATCTCACGGTGGGAGGGTGGCAAAATTATTGAGTCCGACTTTGCCCAACTTGAGTTTAGAACGGCTGCGTTCCTAGCACAAGATAATACAGCCATGCAGGAGATTGATACAGGATTTGACGTACACTCCTACACGGCAAAGGTTATCAGTGATGCAGGGCAACCTACATCTAGACAAGAAGCAAAGGCACACACCTTCGCCCCTCTCTTTGGCGCTACAGGATATGGTAGAAGCAAGGCAGAAGCTGCATACTATAAGCAGTTCGTAGAGAAGTATAAAGGTATAGCTAGGTGGCACAGCAGGTTGGGTGACGAGGCAGTTAACGAGGGTAAGATAACTAATGTCAGTGGTAGGCAGTACGCTTTTCCTGACGTGCATCGTAGAGAGAACGGCTCTGTGTCTCACTTTACCATGATTAAGAACTACCCTGTTCAAGGCTTTGCTACAGGTGATGTTGTACCTGTTGTACTCATAGAGCTTGATCGTTTGCTTGAGCCTATGCAGTCTTGTCTAGTCAACAGTGTCCACGATAGTATGGTAATTGACACACACCCTGATGAAATAAATGATGTGTTAGGTACAATTAATTTGATTAACTCTAATCTAAATGATATGATTCAAAAAGAATATAATATAAAAGTAAACGTTCCTTTGTTATTAGAATCAAAGATAGGAGATAATTGGCTTGACACAAAAGACGTTTAATGATATAACTCTAACTCTGAAACTTTTTACATATGAAAGGTAAAAATTATGGATAACGCAGTAGCACTTAAAGTAGACAATATGAACTTAACGGACGCTATGGGTTTCTCAAGCCCTGCAACGCAGTCTCAGTCTAGTCTAGGTAGGATTACAGGCACAATTTTACAGGAAGTTGTTGATGGCAAGGTAGCTTCCTCACCTGTATTTAAGATTACAACTGAAGATGATGTAGTCTACGCCAGAGAAGTAAAAGTAAGACTATTTGCAGAGCGTCAAAAGTGGCAACGTTGGGATAGCGAGAACAAGACTATGCAGAAGTCAGTCATGTCCAACTCACTAAACGTTGACTTGAAAGATACACTTGGCACGTTCAACCTGGGTAGACCGTCAGGCTACATTAAAGACTTTCAAGCCTTACCAAAAGATCAACAGGATTTCATACGTAGTGTTAGCCGTGTCAAAGTTATGATGGGTAAAGCTAGATTAGTAGATCCTTTTTATGAAAGTGGTGATCCAGTAACAGGACATGAAGAAGAGTTTGACTTTGTTATGGATGTTAAGAACAGAGATAGCATGAAGTTTATTGATGGTATGATAGGTAAACTAATTAAGAAAAAGATTAACCCTGCAGAACACACCATAGCTCTACTGGGTGAATCACGCAGCTTGCCTAACGGCAATCCGTACATGGTAACTAACGCTTCACTTAGTGAGTTCGTTGGCTTGTCTGACGGTGATAATGAAACACTACAAAACTTTCTAGACTACATTGACTCTAGTAATGATTATGTTATTAGTAAATGGGCAGAGAATAATGTAGAGACAATATCATCACAGGATCAAGACATAGTTACCAACATAGTTGATGTGGAGGATTTTGACCAGTGAACCACCCTGCTGAACTAGCACTACATCAGTATCTTAGAAGCTCCATTGAGGGCAAGTCTACGATGTCTCAGGATGTTATAGATAAAATCAAAGATGATATTGGTGCTGCTCTCGACAAACAGTTCAATTCTGTTGAACAAAAGCGAGAGTTTAAACTTAGGATGTCCAACGTTGGGCGTCCAAAGTGTCAGCTATGGTTCGAGAAGAACAATCCCGATCATCAGGAGCCTCTGCCTACGTCATTTAAAATCAATATGATATTTGGTGACATGGTGGAGGCTCTACTAAAAGGTTTGCTTAGAGCATCTGGAACAGAGTTTGGTGACAATGAAAAGGTAACACTGTCACTAAACGACAAGGATGAAGTCTCTGGTGAGTATGACATGCTGTTGGATGGCAAGATAGATGATGTCAAGTCAGCTAGTACATGGTCATATGAGAATAAGTTTGTTGACTTCTACACGCTAGAGAAGGGTGACTCCTTCGGCTATGTGCCACAGCTTGTAGGCTACGCTGCAGCAGCTAAGAAAAAAGTTGGTGGCTGGTGGGTTGTTAATAAAAACAACGGTAGCTTCAAGTATGTCTCAGCAGCAGAGGTAGACAAGGATAGAGTGTTACAAAAGATAAGGGATGTACACACCTACCTTGATAGCAATGCACCGTTTGAGAGATGCTTTACAGACGAACCAGAGGTATATAGAGGTAAGGCTAGTGGTAACTACAAGCTACCCAAGTCCTGTACCTTCTGTAACCATAAGTTTAAATGTTGGCCTGAACTAAAGAGCCTACCATCTAAGGTATATAGTGGCAAGAAAGAGCCACCTACCGTACACTACACAAAACTAAGAGGTGAATATTAATGACTACAATAACAATAAACGAAACTGTTTACTCAACAGATGATATGTCTGATTCTCAAAAGAACACAGTGCAAATGCTCCAACAGAATTTAGTATCTGTAAATATGTTAGAGCACTGGTTACAATGTGTTAAGTTTGTCGGGGAGGTAAAGACAAGAGAGCTAGAAAAGTCTTTAACAGAGGAAAAAGAAATAGAACCAGGAACAGAAAAGGTTCGTGCTCGTAACGAAAAAGGACATTATATATCAGATGACCCAAACACCCCAGAAAACGAAGCGTGGGTTGAGAAGCCCAAAGAAAAGAAGGAGTAACCCTAGGAGGTATCGCAGCGGCTTAGAGAAAGAAGTTGCTGACTACCTAAGAGATAGACAGAACCAAGTCAGGTATGAACGTTTAAAGATAGAGTGGGAAGACTTACGCTACAGAACGTACACGCCTGACTTTATTTTAGACAATGGTATCATAATAGAAACGAAAGGTATCTTTGATTCAGAAGATAGACGTAAGCATCTAGCCATACGAGAACAACATCCAGAGTTAGACATACGGTTTATTTTCAGTAACAGCAAAGCAAAGTTGTACAAAGGTGCTAAGTCACGA
>Ga0208434_1000838_pt1 | contig 13558 bp, 13 predicted proteins | sample 13_taG_FD_184086 | JGI IMG/M metagenome (GOLD analysis project Ga0208434, IMG submission 184086) | Marine viral communities from the Subarctic Pacific Ocean - 13_ETSP_OMZ_AT15268 metaG (SPAdes) (version 2) | ecosystem: Environmental > Aquatic > Marine > Oceanic | place: Pacific Ocean | collected... | reverse complement strand
CTCTGTATCTGCGGATGCTAGTGCAGCGGCTACCTCAGCAACCAACGCAGCAGCCAGTGCAACCACAGCCACTACAAAGGCTAGTGAAGCAGCTACGTCAGCTACCAATGCAGCTACTAGCGCATCCACAGCTACGACTAAGGCTAGTGAGGCAGCGACCAGTGCTACTGATGCAGCAAGCTCTGCTACCAGTGCAGCCTCTAGCGCCACTACAGCAACAACTAAAGCGTCTGAGGCCAGTACCTCTGCAAGCAATGCAGCAACCTCTGCAAGCACTGCAACTACTAAGGCATCAGAGGCAAGCACCAGCGCGACCAACGCAGCCACTAGCGAGACTAATGCAGCATCAAGCGCCACAGCGGCAGCAGGGTCAGCTACAACGGCTACCACTAAAGCGTCTGAGGCAGCTACTTCCGCTACTAACGCAGCCTCTAGTGCTACTACAGCGTCTACACAGGCTACCAACGCAGCTACTAGCGCCACAGCAGCACAGACGGCTGAGACTAATGCAGAGACTGCGGAGACTAACGCTGAGACTGCTGAGACTAATGCAGCAGCCAGTGCTACAGCAGCAGCCTCTAGTGCCACAGCAGCGGCAAGCAGTGCAACCTCAGCAGCCAACAGTGCTACAGCGGCAGCAGCGGAGTTGTCTACAGCAGCTCTAAAGGCTAACAACCTGTCCGATCTGGCTAGTGCATCTACTGCTAGAACTAACCTAGGACTAGGCACAGCAGCTACTACAGCGGCTACGGACTATGCTACGGCAGCACAGGGTACTAAGGCTGACACAGCTTTACAATCTAACTCAACACTTAATGCAGACAACATGACTACTGGTACGCTGAACGGCGGCACATACTAAGGGTATATAACTATGGCAACAAAAATTGTAACAAAGAACAGCTCTACTGCTTCTGCCGTTCCAACAGCAAGTGATCTTGTACAGGGTGAACTGGCAGTCAACGTAGCTGACAAACGACTATTTACTGAAGATAACGCAGGTGCTATTGTAGAGCTGGGTACTAACCCATACAACTTTACAGCTAATCACGATGGTTCAGCCAAACTAGCCACCACCTCCACAGGCATAGACGTTACTGGCACAGCCACGATGGATTCGCTTACTGTAGATGGTACTGGTGACGGCGTAAAAGCGACTATTGGAAAAACTGGCGGTACAAATCTAAACATCTACGCTGATACAAACACAGTTTATTTGGCAGGTAGTTCTGCTTTAAGTACTGCATATATTATTGACCAGACTAATAACAATATGCAGTTCAAGGTCAACGCCGCAGAACGCATGCGCATAGACTCAGCAGGCAATGTGGGTATTGGTACTAGTTCGCCCGCATCACTTATGCATTTAGCAGCCACTGCACCAGTTTTATCTTTCACTGATACAAACAGTTTTACTGATGTTAACGATAGATTCATTGTCAGAGCCACTAGCGACAAAGGAAATATACAGTGGTACGACGACTCTGCATCCACAACATCTGAGTTAATGACCTTTTTGCCATCAGGCAATGTGGGTATTGGTACTAGCTCGCCTAGCTATAAGGCTGACATACTTGCTACAAACCAATATGCACTGCGGTTAAACACAACTGATGCTGACGGTTGTTTTTTAGCTCTACAAACTAACGGAACAGCTAAAGGATATTTAGGAAGTTCGCATCACCTAGTAGTGGGTACTCCTTCTGAAGACGACATAACATTAAGAGCGGAAAACAACCTTCAGTTTACTACTGGTGGCGGCTCAGAACGCATGCGCATAGACTCATCAGGGAATGTGGGTATTGGGACGAGTTCGCCTAGTAGTTTTCACTCTAATGCGGATAACTTAGTTGTTGGAAGCACATCTGGTGCTAACGGGATTACAATTGCAGGAGGTACAGATACTCAATTATTCTTTGCTGATGGTACATCAGGGGATGAGGCATATCGTGGCATTTTAAGATATAACCATTCTGATGACGCCTTTTCGTTTTTTACAGCAGGTGCAAATGAACGCATGCGCATAGACGCATCAGGCAACCTGTTGGTGGGTAAGACTTCTACAGGCGACAGCATTGTTGGAGTTGAGCTTCAACCTTCGGGGGCGCTTGTATCTTGCAGAAATAGTTCAATAGCAGCTTTATTTAATCGGTTAAGTAGTAATGGAGAAGTAGTAAGATTTAATAGGCAGGGAGTAGATGTTGGTTCTATTGATGTTACCACCACAGCCACGAGCTACACCACATCATCAGACCAACGCCTCAAGGAAAACATTGCAGACGCTGATGACGCAGGTAGCAAGATAGACGCTATCCAAGTACGCAAGTATGACTGGAAAGCTGATGGCTCTCACCAAGACTACGGAATGATTGCACAGGAGCTGCTTGAGGTAGCGCCAGAGGCTGTATCACAAGGTGAAACAGAAGAAGAGATGATGGGTGTGGACTACTCAAAACTAGTCCCAATGTTAATCAAAGAAATACAATCATTACGCAACCGTGTTGCACAATTAGAGGAATAAAACAATGGCAGTAACTTGGACAATCTCAACCCTAGAACGCAACACTGATGACGGTGTAGTTGTAGCACACTGGCGCGCATCAGACGTAGATGGCGACCACTCAGGCAGCTCATACGGCACTTGTGGCTTTACTCCTGACAGCTCTGCTTCTGGCTACACAGCCTATGCAGACATTACAGAAGCTCAGGCTATTGGCTGGTGTAAGGACAGCATGGGTGAGGAAGCAGTAACAGCTCTGGAAGACTCTATCGCTGCACAGATTGCTGACAGCAAAGCTCCTGCGATTACTACTGGAACTCCTTGGTAATGATCGCAGAAATCTCAGCAGTTGTAGGTATTCTCAAGGCTCTTAACGATGGCATTGCTACCGTTAAAGAGTCTGGGGATCACTTGTCAGGTCTGTCGGGATTATTCACCAGCCTCACTGATAGCAAGGTAGCTGTCGAAAGTATTGAAGAGGCTACCAAGGCAGGCGATCATGTACTAACACAAGAAGAGGCTCTGGAACTTGCGTGGGCTAAGAACGAGATACGCGAGAAGGAGAAGGAGCTGAAGAAGATAACGCCTAAGAACGTCTGGCGTGACATGCTGGCTATACAGCACAAGTCTTTGATGGATCACAAACATAAAATTGAGAAGGCTAGGCTGGCTAAACTGAAGAAGCAGAGAGAGATAGGAGATGCAGTTAAGAACATTGCCGCTACTGTGGTAGTCCTTGCTGCATTCTTTGGCACTTACTGGTTATTTAACACAGGAATACTTTAATGGAATACTTACTTGACATGTACGTGCTTGCTACTTCACTGGTTACTATAGCCAGTGTTATATGTAACTACACAGAGACTCCCAAAGATGACGAGTTTGTTGCTAAGGCTTACAAGGTCTTAGAGCAGTTTGCTTTCTTAGGCAATAAAGCTAAACAATAAACAAGGACGTTATCATGGTAATGGAAGAGTCTACTAAAGACATGCTAGACGTTGCTGCTGCATCTACAGCGGTAATGTCACTAGCGGCTTGGCTACCACCTACAGCGTCACTGCTGACTATTGTGTGGTTAGGTATTAGGATATATGAGTCAGATACTGTGCAGGGTATCCTGGGCAAGAACAAACCGCTTGACAAATAACTAAAAATAGTGTATAATATATGTCTATATTGAGTTCCTTGATAGCACCTGTTACTAGCCTCTTAGATAAAGTCATAGAGGACAAAGACAAGAAAAATGCTATAGCGTTTGAGTTAGCGACTATGGCGGAGAAGCATGCACAGGAATTAGCTAAAGGTCAGTTAGAAGTTAACAAAGCTGAAGCAGCACATAAGAGTTTATTTGTAGCGGGTTGGCGACCTGCTATAGGATGGATATGTGGACTAGCTCTATTTTATTCTACTATTTTAGCACCTATTCTAGGTATATGGTTTACTGTTCCTCCTGTTGACAGCTCACTGCTTAATAGTGTGTTAATGGGTATGTTAGGACTAGGCGCTATGCGCACAGTAGAGAAGTCTAAAGGCGTACAGAGAGAACGATAATGGCAAGAGGCGTTAAATTAAAAAGTGGACGAAGACGCTCTGTTAGAGAAGAGAAGCGTCCTTCAGGCTTTGACTTGCCTAGAGCAGAAGAAGAGGTTGTATCTTTAGCTAGTTCTTTTGACACAGACAAAGAAACCTTTGAGCCTCGTATACCTGTTAGAGAAGAAAAGCGTCCTACGCCTACACTAGCACCTGCACTAACCTTAGCAGGTGTTCCTGAGTACGACACCCCTGAAGAGTCTTTAAACAATCTGGCAGCCTTTGTAGAACAGCAACAAGGGCAAGGTAGTGCTTTAAGTTCAGCAGCTATAGAGTCTGGCGACTACAGAGGCATTAAGGGCGAAGACATTAGCAGGTTACGTCAAGACCCTCGTAATGTTAGAGACTACTACACAGAATCTGTAGATACAAACATTGTTGACTTTGTTGAAGATAACGACATACCACTGTTTAAAGAAGTAGACGGTCAGAAGCTGTACTTGAACACAGGCACTACAGGCTCTATTGCTGGAATAGCCAAAGAGGGCAGTGATGTTGTTTACCAGTCTTATGGCCCTGTAGGTACTTATTCTACAGTAGCTGTTCCTAAAGATAGAAGCATCTCAGCAGCTTTCCCTCCTATTGTTAGAACAGCTCTTGCAGCTTTTACTGGTGGAGCGTCAGAAGCAGTTTTGTCAGCAGCAAACGCACTAGCAGGAGAAACTTTAACTACAGCAGACTGGTTAAACTTAGCAGCAGGTGCAGTTCAATTATACAACTCTTCAGGCGGTTTTACAGCGTCAAGCGGCTCTCCTATTACTGGCACTACAGCTCCTAGAACATTATCAGAGATGGCGGCAGCAGGTGATATAGTATCTCTTACGGTTGGCGGTGGTAGCATAGCTGAGGATGCTATAGAAGACGAAGACGATGATTTAGCAGCAGCCATAGCAGCTATAAACGCAGCAAGAGACTCTGAATTTGGCGTTACTGACCCCGTTACAGGCGAAGTAGTAGATGTTACAGGCGTTACTCCAGAGATTGCTATACCAGAGACTGCGATTACTGAAGTGTATCAAGAACCTCCTCCTATTACAGCGACTGATCCTGTTGTTGTAATTGAACCGCCTCCAATAACAACAACAACAACGTCTACTCCTGCACCTGCACCTGCACCTGCGCCTGCGCCTGCACCTGCACCTGAACCAGTCCCTACTCCAGCGCCTACTCCAGCGCCTACTCCAGCGCCTACTCCAGCGCCTACTCCAGCGCCTACTCCAGCGCCTACTCCAGCGCCTACTCCAGCGCCTGTTACAGACACTACTACAGATACTGACGATTCGGGAGGAACAAGCACAGGAGGTTATGAAGGAGTTATCCTAACAGACGCAGAAGGTCGTCAAACAAGATGGGACGATAGAGAAATACTAGAAAGTACTATAGTTCTAGGAAGCTCAGAAAACGCTGAGTGGGGCAGATCAGGTACTTGGGTAGTTCAAATAGGTGATATTTATTACGACATAAACTGGGATGACAGTACTTTTTCTCAGTCTACAACATTAGACCCTGATCCTGTTATAGATGATCCTGTTATAGATGATTCTGATGATGATCCTACAGAGCCGCCCTTAGACGACACACCTCCTATAGATTTTAGTGATCCGTTTGATGAAGACCCCTTTGATGATCCTGTAGTTGATCCTGTAGTTGATCCTGTAGTTGATCCTGTAGTTGATCCTGTAGTTGATCCTGTAGTTGATCCTGTAGTTCCTGTAGTTGATCCTGTAGTTGATCCTGTAGTTCCTGTAGTTGATCCTATAGTTGATCCTGTAGTTCCTGTAGTTGATCCTATAGTTGATCCTGTAGTTCCTGTAGTTGATCCTGTAGTTGATCCTGTAGTTGATCCTGTAGTTCCTGTAGTTGATCCTGTAGTTGATCCTACACCTACACCTACGCCTACTACTACAGGCACTACTGGCACTACTGGCACTACAGGCACTACTGGTACTACTGGCACTACAGGTACTACAGGTACTACTGGCACTACGTCTACACCATCACCTGCTCCTACAAACGGTGTAGACGGTAAAGATGGTGTAGACGGCAAAGACGGTACTGATGGCATAGATGGTACAGACGGTACTGATGGCAGAGACGGTACAGACGGTACTGATGGCAGAGACGGTACTGATGGTACGGATGGAGAGAGAGGTGGAAGAGGGCGAAGAGGTTTACAAGGCGCTCCTGGGGTATCTGCTACACGCACCACAGACTCTCTCTTTGGTGATATGCTGAAGCTAGAAACACAAGTAGGCTCTACACAAGAGCTAGTGCCCTTTAGCCTGCTTCCTACACCAGAGCTTATGCCCTACCAGTATGAGCAGCAGCGTCCTTTAGAACAGTTTACACAGCCTCGTATGCTGACAAACGATAGTGGTCTACAGATTAACTTACCACCACGACAATTAACTCAAGAAGAAATGCTACAGCAGTGGCTAGACTCACAGAAGGTTTCATTGTAATGACATACTTACAACTCGTAAACAGCGTATTACGTAGACTCAGAGAAGATGAAGTAACATCAGTTTCTCAGAACAGCTACTCTAAACTTATTGGAGAGTTTGTTAATGACGCTAAACGCTCTGTAGAAGACTCCTACGACTGGACAGCCCTACGTACTACATTGACTGTAACCACAGACGACTCAACCTTTAACTATGTGTTGACTGGTTCACAGAACAGAATGAAGCTGCTGGACGTTATTAACGACACTTCAGACTGGTTTATGCAGTACCGTCCTTCTCGCTGGATGGACAACGCTTTCTTGATTGAGACACCACCTCTAGGCGCTCCACAGTTCTACAGCTTCAACGGCGTTAACGCTGCTGGTGACAACGCTGTGGACATCTACCCTAAGCCTGACGGTGTGTATCAGCTGCGCTTTAATGTGGTGCTGCGTACAGCAGACTTCACAGAAGATACAGAGACTCTGGCAGTACCTTCGTCACCTGTAGTGCAGATTGCTACAGCACTGGGTGCTAGAGAGCGTGGAGAGACTGGTGGTACAAGTGCAGCAGAGTTGTTTGCTCTGGCTGATAGAACATTGTCTGATGCTATTGCTATAGATGCGTCACAACACCCTGAAGAAACTATCTGGTATTCTTAATGGCACAACAACTACAGAACATTACAGTAGCTGCTCCAGGCTTTTTTGGTCTTAACACACAGGACTCACCTATTGGTGTTGATCCTTCGTTTGCCGCTGTTGCAGACAACTGTGTTATTGACAAGCTAGGTCGTATTGGTGCGCGTAAGGGCTGGGTAGAGGTATCTACTAATGGCTCTTCTGTACTAGGCAGCAGCCGTGGTATAGAGATGGTGTACGAGTACATTGATAACTCTGGTGACAAGGTTGTGTTGTCAGCAGGTAACAATAAAGTATTCTCAGGTACTACAACGCTTACAGATATTACTCCTAGTAGTTACACTCCTACAGCTAACAACTGGAAAGCAGTGACACTAAACAATCATGTCTACTTATTCCAAAGAGATCACGAGCCTCTGTTAGCTTCAGACGAGTCAGGCTCTTTTGTTATGGAGACAATGTCAGGCCATTCTCACAGCACAGGTATTGCTCCACAAGGCAACGAAGTCTTAGCAGCCTACGGTAGACTCTGGGTAGCTGACGTTACAGGTAACAAGCACACTGTCTACTGGTCTGATACACTTAGTGGCCATCACTGGACAGGAGGCACTACAGGCTCGTTAGACGTTACTACTGTATGGCCTACAGGCTTTGACGAGATAACGGCTCTAGCGGCCCACAATGGCTTTCTAATCATCTTTGGCAAGAAGTCTATACTGGTGTACTCAGGAGCCTCCTCACCAGCCTCTATGACGCTTACAGACACCATAGAAGGCGTTGGTTGCATAGCCCGTGACTCAGTACAGCACACAGGCACTGATATACTGTTCTTGTCTGAGACAGGTGTACGTAGCTTTGGTAGGACTATACAAGAGAAGTCCATGCCTATGCGTGACATCAGCAAGAATGTACGCACTGACTTAATAAACTTAGTACAGCTACAGACTAACGCTATCAAGTCACTGTACAGTTCTGAGGAAGCCTTCTACCTGTTAACACTGCCTGACAGCAACACTGTGTACTGTTTTGATATGCGTAGACAGCTAGAGGATGGCTCACATAGAGCTACTACGTGGTCTGGTATGTATCCCCTGTCGTTTGCTGTGTTGGAGGGTGGTGATATATACATAGGCATTTCTTCAGGCATTGTTAAGTACACAGGCTACATGGATGGTGCTGACAAGTACGAGATGCGCTACTTCAGTAACCCTATGGACTTTGGTAATACATCTAATCTGAAGTTCCTAAAGAAGTTTAACTTGACTATTATTGGTGGTCAGAACACACCTACTACACTTAACTGGGGTTATGACTACACAGCTAACTATACAAAGCAAGCCTTTACATTTGGCTCTGCTAACATTGCTGAGTATGGCATAGCTGAGTACAACACGACAGGCGAGTACACCTCCTCTATTCTCATCAACACTCCGAAGGTTAACACTAGCGGTAGTGGTGAAGTAGTAACCATTGGCCTTGAGGCAGAAGTCAATGGCGCTCCATTCTCAATTCAAAAAATCGACATACATGCTCTACTAGGGAGACTTATCTAAATGTCTAATTACACTAAGACAACTAACTTTGCTACAAAGGATTCTCTCCCTTCAGGCAATGCTGCGAAGATTGTGAGAGGTACAGAGATCGACACTGAGTTTAACAACATAGCGACAGCTAGTGCTACTAAAGCTGACTCTGCTGATCCTACATTTACTGGTACTGTAACAGCCGCTACCGTAAACGTGACAGGCACACTGACGGCTGACACAATTACTGGAGGGTCGTACTAATGAGTAACGGTTTAGGATATACAGCAAACCCAGGAGCTGATGATCCAGGTAGCCCTACGTACACAGGAACAGGTGGCGCAGGAGCTTTACAACCAGCAGGCGGGTTCTTTAGCGACCTAGTTGACTTTTTAGGAACACCTAGTGTTAACCAAGGACTACGTACAGCTGGTGAGTACTACTTAGGTAGAGAAAATATAAAAGATGTCCAAAGACTAGGCCGTGAACAACAAGAACAAGCAGCCATCTTAGCAGAGAGAGCGAGAGCAGGTACAGAGTTTAGACCATACACTGTTACTAGCGGTCTAGGGCAGGTTGTTACAGACCCTACTGGTGGTATTGCTGTACAGCTATCTCCAGAGCAACAGGCTATACAGGCGCAGCTACAGGGCCAAGCAGCGAGTTTATTTGGACAGGTAGGTCAAGACCCAGCAGCACAGCAGGCAGCTATCTTTGAGCAGATTAGAGCTACACAGCGTCCTGAAGAGGAACGTCAGCGTCTAGCACTGGAAGAACGTTTGCTGTCACAAGGCCGTCTAGGTCTATCCTCTGCTGCTTATGGAGGTGCATCTCCTGAGCTATTGGCACAAGAGACTGCTCGTCAGGAAGCTATGGCACGAGCTAGTTTAGGCGCTAGAACTCAGGCACTAACAGAGCAGCAACAAGCCCTAGCAGGCGCTACAGGGTTGCTACAAGCTGGTTATCAGCCACAGAGAGAAGCTCTGGGTCTTCTAGGTGCTGCTACACCTGCTGCTACCTTTGCTGATGTTGGCCGTAGAGAAGGTACTGAGCTGGAATCTAAGCTACAAAGCGTTGGCATAGAGTCTCGTTTACAAGCTGAAGATTTAGCTAACCAGTTACGTCTTGACCAGCAGCGGCAGCTACTAGGTGGTTTACTAGGTCAGCAGCCTACATACGCACAGCAGCTACAGGCTAAAGAACTAGGTATCGATCTAGGTCAAGCCAGTGGTTTGTTTGGTAACTTAGGCGGCTTGGTTGACGATGTAGGTGGCTTTTTTGGATCAATCTTTGGAGGTGGTTAATAATGGCTAGGGATATTGCAGGATTTTTAACAGGCATAGGTAGCACACAGCAGCCTGTACAACAAGCTGTGCCAGGTACTCCAGGCTTCCGTGGACAGTTCGGTGCAGCTAGGGCACAAGGCTTAGGGGCTGGTTTAGGTGGACTAATGCGCCGTGGTGCGCCTTCTGCTCAGGAGCAAATACAGCAAGCTATGGGTCAACTAGACCTTACTAAAGTAGATGACTTAGCAAAACTAGCTAGGATTCAACAAGCTCGTGGAGACTTAGCAGGAGCTGCTCAGACCGCTAATAAGATACAAGCAATAAGAGAGCGTGAACGCTTAATAAAAGAAAACGAAGAACAGAAGTTACTGGACGAGCAGACTAGGACAGCTAAAGAGCAAAAAGAGCAAGAAAGATGGGAAGCGGGTCAAAAACTAAAAGAAGACGCTCTAGAACTTCAAAGACAAAGACTAGCAAAAGAAGGAGAGAAGGGCAGGGCACAACTACTTAAAGACGATAAAAAAGCTATTAGATCGTATGAAGACCAAGCTAGTAATAGTTCAGGAGAGGCTTATAGAGCCTTGGATTTAGCTAATCGTTACGCATCCATGTCACCTACGGGCGGTGTTGTTGGTAGAGCCTATGGTGCTTTTAAAAGTCTTTTAGGTGCTCAAACTGAAATAGATAGTCTAAAAACAGAATTTACAAGATTATCGAATACAGGTATTATTAATTCTTTGCCTCCAGGCGTAGCTTCTGATAGAGACATTTCTCTTATTTCAGAAGGTTTTCCTGATTCTAGCTGGAGCCCAAAAGAAATAGAAAGGTTTTTAAGGGCTGTGGCTAAAATATCTGCTTATGACGCTGAGAGAAATGCGTTTAGGGCTAAATACGTCGAAGACAAGGGAGGTGTCGAAACAGGCTTTACAGACGCTTGGCGGGAAAAGATAAACGAACCAGGGTATAAAGAGGCTGTGGCTGGAAAGTACGGGTTTGAGTACGATATACCAGAAACAGACGTGATTTTTGACGCAGATAGAGCAAAAGCCGCAGCAGCAGCGGCAGCAGAGCAAAGAGAAAGAGGGCAAAGAATAACGCAAACTCCTTCATCGTCTGCTCAAAGTGTAGCAGAAGCCTTTAAATAATTTAGGAAGATTAACATGGCAGATAGAACATTACCTAACGGGCGCATTATTAAAGGTGTTCCAGACGACTTTTCTAATGAGGATTTAAAAGCATACGCCATAGCTGAAGGTTTTGCTACAGAAGAAGACTACAACCAAGACTTTGAGACTTCAGCAGATTATCTTTCCTTGCTTGGTGAAGTAGGCGGCGGTCTAGGCGGTGCTTATCTAGGAGCTGCTTATGGCAGTGCTGTAGGGCCAGTGGGTACTCTAATTGGAGGAGCTTTAGGAGCAGGTATAGGGTACTTTGCAGGAGAGTTAGGAGAGTCTTACGCAGAAGACAGAGACTTTGACGTAGAGCAAGCAGGAACTGAGGCTTTACAGGCAGCAGCAGTAGATGCCATGTTTGGGGCAGGGTTTAGCGCCATAGGTAAGGTTGTTTCTAAAGTGTGGTCACCTGTTGACAAACTGTTTTCTCCTACTTACATCAGAGGAGGCAATGAGTCCGAAGCTGCACAGGCTGCTTTAGCTATACAGAGAGGTGAGAAAACTCTTGATGACGTAGTAGCAGAAGGTTTTTCTCCTGAGCAATTAAACCTCATTAGAACAAACTTAGGAAAACGAACAGAAGAGTTAGAGCAGATTGAAACTCTTAACACTAAGCTGAGGGCAAGAGGCGCTCAGATGCTTCCACAGCAAGCTACTCCTGAGTTTAGAGGAGCTGGTTTAGCACAGGACTACGCAGCAAGCTCTGCTTTTCTAAAGTCAGAATATGAAGCTATATTAAAAGACCAGTCAGACTGGATTAAAGATTCTTTTGAGGAAGTTTTAACAGGTCAGTTAAGCAAAGGACTAAGCAGAGATCAGTTAGGAACAGCAGTACAAGCTCTTGTTCAAGATGCTGATAAGGCTTTGTCAGCTAAGGCTTCTAGTCTCTATAGAGCTATTGATAAAGAAGGTGCTGTATTCTTAGGAACAGGAGCAGTCAAGAACAATGCTAAACGCGCTCAACAAGCTGGTGCTAGTTCGTCAGACGTAAACAGCGCAGCTAAGGTTATTTTAGGCTTGAGTGATAAGCTATCTCCTGCGGAGACTACTAAGGCGATAAACCGACTGAGAACTTTGTCTAAGAACTACCAGAACCCTAAAGCTAGAAACATGCTTAACAGTGCAGCTGCCAATCTGAAGAATCAAATGGCTAGGCATGAAAGACTAATTAAGACAGAGGACACCCGACAGCTAGGAACTAAGGCACTGAACGAGTTGACTAAAAGGTCTGGAGAGTCTGGTATTTTAGGTGCTCATAGAAAGATAGCTGAGAAACTTGTCAGCATGAGAGATGAAATGTCTTTTGCTGAGACTCACCTAGAGCTTTCTACCTTAAAAGCCATGCAAAGGGATGCTGCTGCTTCTATGGGCGAGAAAAGCTCTAAAGCTGAGAACCTGATTAACAAGGCTATTGACTCTTTATCTAAGTCTATGGACACTAAGGCTAACCAGTTTAATCCTGTATTGAACCAGAAGTACAAGCAGGTATCAGACCTGTATCGTGAAGGCATTAAAGACATACACGGAGACTGGATTGTCAAGTCTGTTAATCAAGGTAATCCTGCTAAGATAGGCGAGTTCTTGGCGTTAAACGGAGAGAGAACTGGTATTGAACAACTAGGTAAGCTGATCAATAGAGCTAAGTCTTTAGGCAAGGATGTGGACGGAGAAAATCTGTTCAAGTCTATTGAAAGGTCTTACTTAAACTCCTTGTTCCCTACTAGATCGCCAGAAGAAGGTGTAAACTTTGTAAACAAAATAAACAATGAAAAGTTTGCTGACACCTTTAACGCTATTGTAGGCAAGGAGAGAGGCAATAAGATTAGAACCTTGGCTAATGAAATAGATTTATTAGCTAAGGGAATACAAGGATCAGAAGGTGCTCTGTCTTTATCTATTAGAGGCGGTGAAATATCTACTGTTAAAAGTTTTAGTCTATCAGGCGCTATTTTCTATGGTCTTTTAGGTAAGGCTGTAAAAGGCCAGATAAGCCCAGAGAACGTTACTAAGAAGATAGCACTGGCTAAACAGGCTAATGCGAGACTAGCTAAAGGAGAAGCAATCCCTCAAGGAATGATAGCTGGTATACTGGGCAAAGAGGATGCCTTAAAAGTTGCAGGTCTAATGACTGGTGCTTTAGTCCCGCAAGAGTAAACAAAAAAGCCCTGCGTAGTCATCTACACAGGGCTTTTTAGTACCTACAGAGTCTACACTATCTCACACGCACCACCTACACACGCTAACTCTTGACTTCCTGTCGTGTTATCCTCTTCCTCGTACTTCTCCAGGTCGTTCCAATCCACCCCCTGCGGCATAGACGCTACTAACTCATCATACTTCTCAGCGTCAATGTCCTCATACGGAGCTTGTTGATATACATGATCACTATATGGCAACAAACT
>Ga0208434_1000837_pt1 | contig 13570 bp, 12 predicted proteins | sample 13_taG_FD_184086 | JGI IMG/M metagenome (GOLD analysis project Ga0208434, IMG submission 184086) | Marine viral communities from the Subarctic Pacific Ocean - 13_ETSP_OMZ_AT15268 metaG (SPAdes) (version 2) | ecosystem: Environmental > Aquatic > Marine > Oceanic | place: Pacific Ocean | collected... | reverse complement strand
CTGCGAGTTGTAAACTATAGGGGGCCTTAGCGCCCCTGTCTTTCTTTTGTTGCTCCAGCAGCTAAAGCACCAGCAGTAGCTAAGTTTTTAAAATCAGAAGGACGAATGTCAGGTCTGGGTTGATTTTGTATAGCTACTGCTGCTTGTTCTAACATTCCTTCTTTCCGTTGACTTACGGGATTTGCCCCCATTTGTTGTAGTTCTTCTTGGAACACTTGTTTTTGTGGTTTAGGAGAAGGAATAGAAGGAGCATCACCGAATACATTGTACCCGTTCATGTTAGGAATAGACACTATTCTAGTATCTCCGGGAACAACTAAACCAAACAAGTCATTCTCGTCGTGAATAACCCCTGCAAAATCTCCTTTAGTCTTAACAAGAAAGTCTCCACCCACACCCCCAAGTCCTTTCGCTGAAGACTTATGAGAGCCACTAAAATATGCGGTGTCTCCCCTAACATCTACAGTTTCAGAAGCCATTTGAACCCTAGCTTTCATAGCGTCGTAGATTTCTCTTTGGGTTTTAGTCAGTTTTTTACCAGTTTGTTCAGCCTCCTTATACTTATAGTACATATCAATAGTGTCTTTATCTGGTCTTCCTTTTGTTCCGTATTTGTCGGACTCAATTGCCTTGTATAAGTACTGTTCAAATCTGTTTGCTTCTTTTCCTGTAGACAGTTTATAAAGCTTATCGTCAGGGAGTCTAGTCATAGCCACAAACTCCCTAAGCTCTTGAGAAGTAAATTCTTTTTGGTCGGGGAAGTATCTTCTTACGGCGTCCTTAGCATGGAACACCCTAGTAGCTACTTTTGACGGCCCCTTAAGAAGTTCTTTAGATAAATCACTAAAAGCGGTAGGATCACGAACCACTACCTGAACTTGCTCGTTTGGTGCTATCTTTTGAGCCTTCCGTATTCTTTCTTCCATAACAGCAAAGTTTTCTTTACTAAGGTTAATGCCTTTTCTTTTTATGTCTTCAGCCGCTGTGTCTAAAACTTCAGGCGTCAAATTAGGCTGTATATCACGAGCCTGTACTTTTTCAAAAGACTTTACGACACCTTGAGTAGGCTGTTTTCTTTGCGTACTAAGAAGTTGGGTCTGGTCTAATTGCCCTTCCAAAAACGAAAGGTCTTTATTAAACTCTCTTACAAAAGAAGTTTCCTTTTCCACAACTTCTTTGTTGCGTGTTTTTAAAAAGTTAGTTTCCTCTGTTGTTCTATCTTCAGGGTCTTTCTTTTTAATTTGTTGTTCTTTGCGCTTGTTGTCTTTAATCTCCTGTACCTTTTGTCTACGCTCAGGAGTGATCCTAGATGCTTCCCTACGTAAAGACATGGGCGTACCGCCTCGTCGAGAAGCAGCAGAACCGGGACTTAGAGTGTCATAAATAGCAGTAGGGGCTGTAGTCAATATAGATCCTGCTTTTCCACCTACGCCAGAGCCATAGAAAAACGGCTGTCTGTTAGGTGCTTCCATAGACAAGTCTTGTAACATACCTCCTTTAACTGCTTTTGCTGCAGGTAATACGGACAAGTCTAAACCGTAGCCTAGCCTTTTCATCATTTGTGGGTTTTCTTGGGCTACTTTCATAGCAGCTTTTGCTGCATCAGTCTCCATAATTCCTTGTTGTAGCTGTGCAGCGCCTTTTTTTAGAACTTCAGGAGATATTGAATCTAACGTGTCCATAGCTAGTGTCAGGGGTACGTCAGCAAACATACCAACAGTGTTTGCGGCTCCTTGAAGCATTTGATCCCCAAGCCCTATTTCTCCCCTACTGTATCTACGAGTTTGCTCTAGGAAGTCATCGTAACGTCTCTGAGCGCCTGTTGTAAGGTTTCTTGGAATGTCTTTAATCGCCACTTTCTTCTTCCTCTTTTCTCGCTTGATCTATTAGATAAACAACGTAAGCACGGTCTGCTTTTAGTTGAGCAACTAAGTTTTTATCAGAAGAGTAAGTCTTGACAGCCTTATCAGTGGCCGACAACATCTTAGAGTAAAACTTAAGTCTTGTTTTTTTGTCTGCTTGTCGAAGAACAAAGTAAATACCCGCACCCGTTGCTGCTCCTGTAGCCGCTGCTGCACCAACTGCAGATCCTGCTACTGCTCCTGCTACTGCTGCTGTTCCGGTTTTAACAGTAGCGTAGAGAGCTAAAGGAGTAGAAGGAAGATTAGCAGCCCCTTTTATTTTATCAAACAAACGAGATAGCTTGTTATTTCCTTCTCCGTACATACGCATACGAAGAACGTCCCTAGACAACATAAGATTGTGCTGTCTGTCTAACAGGTTATGAACTTCATCACCTACAGTTATTTCTTTTAGTTTGTTATTCATTACGTTTCTAATAAAACGTCCTGCGGCACCCTTAGCAGTTTCTACTGTTGGGTCTAAAACATCTCCTTTTCTTGACCCTGCATTCATAAGTTTATCAAAACGCTGTCTTGCGTCCAACAAACCTAAAGCGTTTGCTTCTCTTTTGTCTACAATTTGTACAGCCCTTTCAGCGTATTCTAATGCTTTCTTTTGGGCTTCATTAGACAAACCAATAAAATCATCGCTTTCCGTCATCTCGTCAAACGCTTCTTTGAAAGAGCTAACAAGGTCTTCTTTTTGAAAAGCGGGGTTCCCTGTTTTTCTTATAAAAGCTTTAAGTTGTTTGGCTGACCTAGACACGTCATCCCCTACAACAGTATACGCTCTTGCGTAGTGAGAGTTAGGGTCTAAGTCTTCTACAGTCTCTAATGTAAGTCTCATAATTTGTTCACGTTCTGTAGGAACATAAACAGTTCTGTCAAGAGGACCACCAACACTTCTGAAGTCTCCTTTGTAAAATGTTTCTCCCACAACATGAGGGTCCATAAGTTTATTAATACCTGCTCTACGCTCCTCTAAATTTTTAGTATTGTATTTTCGCTTTGCTTTTTTTGCAGCGTATTCTATAGGTTCTTTTGCAGGAGCAAACAAAGACGCAATGTCAACATAAGTTTCAAATGTTTCAGCAAACTCTGGGTTTTTAGCTGACCACGCTTTGTAAGCATCATAACCAGCGTTGGCTGCTGCCCCAGCTTGACGAACTAGTGAAGTATCTTTAATAGCGTTCCAACCCTCTTCTGCCCCTTCTCTTACACTGTCCGGTATGAGTAGATTTACTCCTCCAGCTATAAGCTCACCTCCTGTACGGGCTACCTGAGAAACAGCGGTAGGTATATACTCCATACCACTAGGGTCTCTTACGGCCATGCGTTCAGCGCGTTCAGAGACCTTTTCAGGAAACTCAGAAATTATACCTACAGGGTCAAATTCTTCAAGCCTTTGCGCTACTTGCTCTCCATAAGGACGTGGAGCAACCTCCGGTTCTGGAGGAGGCGCCGGTGGTTGATATGCTCCGTGTTGTTTATTTAAAAGTTCTGCAATTTCTGTTGCTGCCTTCATGTCTCCATCGTCAGCCGCAAGTTGCATTGCCTCCAAAAGTTGGTCTTTTGTGTATTGCATCTTACTCTCCGACTTAAGACTGAGGAATAACTAAATTTAAATAACTTTGTGCGCCGGTCGATACCGAAGGAGCGTCGTAAACCATTTCAGGATAAACTGCAGAGGCACCTTCCCTTCCTTTTTTAGACATTAATTTGTTTCTAGCTGTGTTGTACGTATCCATTACGTATTTTGCTTCGTCAGTCCTTAACTCAAGAATTTCTTGTAAAGCCTCTTTTTGCATGTTTATGTCAGCGCCTTGTATCCTTTCAGAATATAAACGGTCAGCGTCCGAAAGACCAGTGCCTGAACCAAAGTCTTTAATTTGTTCTGCTACTAGTTTTCCCGCATCAATCATGTATGCTTGCGCGTCTGCCGCTGATTTTCCTCTGTAGGGTAACCCAATAAATGATCCCACACGAGATAAATAAACGTGAATATCTGCCCCTAGTCCCGTAGGCATTCCTCCTTCAATCCTACTAAGTTGTCTTTGAATAACATCGTAAGCTTTTTTAGCACCTTGGGCTTTCTCGTGCATTTCAGCAAAGTCTCCTACAGCTAATTTTGCTAACTCCGTAGTAACCTCATCTTTACCATCAATAACACGCTGAACAGCCTCCGGAGCTTTTGTCAACCCAAGTGTTGAAGGAGAAACCCATTGCTTTGTTTTTTCATCATAAACAAGGCCAAAGTCGTTTACCCTGTAAACTTTTGGGTTTCCTTTGTCATCTTGCCACGCTGTTTGTTTGCCTTTTTCTCCGTTAATAATAGAATTAAAATCGTTATCAGAAACTGTGCCTAATTTTAAAGAATCAAATTGAGTTTGTGGTATACCAGCAGCAGCAGCTATTCTACGACGTACAGGTAGGCTTTGCGTCGGTACTTTTTTTCGTTCTAATTCTCTAAGCTCACTAGCAATAGATTCTAATGCTTTTCTGTCTGTGACTGTTCTAGCCCTTTTTGCTACCTCACCAAGACCCAAGTTTTCTGCTCTTCTAGCTAAGTTTTCTTGTTCATTGGCTAAACTAGTTTTAGCTGATAAAGTTTCAGTTAAATCACGAGAAGCCTTAGCGTATTTTGCTGCGTTTGCCATGTCTCCTTGAGACTGATAAAAGCGAGCTAACCGCGCTAAACCTTCAGGAGAATTAGGATCAATCTGAGACAATTGCTGACGCATTTGTTGAGTCTGTTTCATTTGCTGTAACTGACCCGGAAGTTTTGCCGCTTGTTGTGCAGCAGTAAACAACCCCTGACCCATTGCAGGGTTGGCCATAGCCCTTAGAAATTCTTGTGAGTACTTAGCCATTATTTACCTCCGGGGAAAAACTGAGAAAGTTGCGAAAACAAACCAGCATAAGGGTTAGACTGCTGTGGTGTAAACGCACCAGTCAATAGTCCTGATCCAATTTGACCCAAGAGATTTGCTCTAGCTTGTTCTGATATCAACTGTGACTCAAGACCAGACATAGTAGCTTCACCAAACAAGTTAGCACCCTGACGTTGAAGAAGGTTCTGCAAACCAGCAAGCTGTTGAGAAGGCTGTGTAGCCGCAAGAAGCTGTGTCTGAGGAACATAACCAGCACCTAAGAACTGTTGTCCAAGCTGTGCTTGTTGCATTTGCTCTTGACGTGACTGTTGTGCAGCGCCTAGTCTAGCTTGGGCCATAGCCTGTTGTTGTGCGGTTTCCATAGCAAGTTGCTCAGGAGTTCCACCAAACTGTGAAGTACGTACACCAAGGCGTCCTTGTGCCGCTAGACGTTCTTCAAGACCTAGACGTTCCATACGTTCTTGAGGAGAAGTAGCTGCTCTAATCTGATCGTAGATCTCTTGTTCACGAACCGCAGGATCAGCAGTAGCGCCACCAAAGAACTGACCAGCACCTCCAAACAACTGTTGTTGCATAGCTTGTTCTTGAGGAGACAACTGCATACTTGTCATAAACTGACCAGTAGCAGGATCAACTTGAGTACCAAACTGTCCACCAGTAGCAGTAGCCACAGTAAACGGTTTGAACTGAGTTTGCTCTAGTTGTTGTTGTGCTAGTGCGTCAGCAGCAGTTCTAGCTTGCGATCCTATGTCACTAAGACGACCGTAAGATTCTCCTGTAAGCAGACCACCAAGAAGACCGGGGAGTAAAACACCGGGCTGAGATATGTAGTCACTAAGGCCGCCTAGAAAGTCAAAGAAGCCTCCAGTCGGATTAGCAAACCCTTCTGTTTGAGAATCGTCTATCATGTCGTCGATAGATTCTGATGAATATCCTTCAGCCATTAGTAAGTACCTCCATCAATAGTTCCTGTTGACAGCGTACCGTTAAATGTCAATGCAGGTATTGTTACTGTCCCTGTGAATGTTGGTGATGCTGTGTCTGCCTTCGTAGCAATAGCTGTAGAGATAGCGTCAAACTCCGTCTCAAACTCAGCGCCTTTAATGATTTTACCGCTGTCTCCAGAAGGTAGACTGTCTTTAGCGGCAAAGTCAGTAGTTTTACTGTAGTTGCTCATAGTACTTTACCTTTTAAAACTAATACGTTAATTTCTTGTAGAGACAATGCAAAACCATTAATGTCTGCCTCCAGACCTATGTTGATAACTCCGCCACCACCAGTAGCGTTAACTGCTCTACGTGACGTTAGTTCACCACCAGTAAACTCTGCCACGTTAAACTCGCCCTCGTTGTAGAAAGCGGGTTGTTGGTTGCCTACAGTAAACTCTGCAGTTCTGTAGAATGTGTCGAAGTCATAGGCCCACTTAAGAAACACCGTAGCACTATTAGCGCCTACCAGTGTTGGCCTGATCTTCTTGACTCTTTTTAGCATAGACGGGTCACCAAAGGTCAACCCCGGACTGTAGTACTTAAACCTGTACTTTGTTCCGTTGTCGCTGTAACCTGTGTACTCGCTAATGCCCTCTGTAGTGCCTATGTACAGCTTACCGTTCTCAAGCCTACCATAAGACGTAAAGCCAGTACCGGGCCAACGAGTAACACGATAAGAGCCGTTTTCTAGTGTACCCCTCACGTCAAAACAGTAGGTTACGTTTTGATTTACAAAGGTTAGTAAGTAGAAACCTTCTTCTGGACTATAGACAGTTCTGTAAAAAGAAATCTCATTTTGCAACAGGTTTATAATATCTTTAGTAATGTTGTTAGATAAGCTAGTAATAGGCATTGACTTTTCTTGTATTGTCCTACCAAAGCTCTTTAGCCCTGTATGTGACAAGAATAATACATCAGTACCTGTGTACTGCACAGTGTCTCTGTCAACACAACCAACCCCTGCTACAGTATCTGCTAAGGCCATCGTAGCTGGGGCTTGAGCATTATTATAAACAACAATACTGTGTTTACCAAAGATAATCAAAGCGCCGTTGTGTGCCGCTAGTGCTACGATCTCGTCGTGACCATCAGGCCATACTTTAGAAATGTCAATAGAGCCACTAGTACCGCCAGACCAGTCGTGACCAATTAAAAGATCAGACCAATAGATAGTAGACTTATCAGCACCAAAGTCAGCCGTCCAGAGCCTTCCATAGGCCGCTAGGACCTCGTTACCGTACATAGCACTAGTAACACCCGCTGCACCAGAAACGCTACTGAGCGTGACTACAGAGCCTCCTGCGTTGTCATAGACTAAAGGTTGGAAGCTACGCTGAAAGAAATAAATCTTGTCGTTAAAGTTGACCATCTTCCAGTTGTCAGCATTAATTGTATAACTACCGGGAGTTTCATCAGCTAAAGTTGTAGTACCGCTAAGGATCTTATTGTTGCCTACAGAAAATACTTTAGTGTTTCCAGCGTCGTCTTTAAATTCTTTAATAGCCCTAAGAGCAGCCGTGCCTAATGCAGTTTTGTTTGTTGTAACAACGTCATGGCCTTTACGTGCAGCAATACGTCCACGCTTGTCAATTACAGCGTTGTCTGCAATTTCTGCAAACGAAGGGTCTTGCTGCAACGGAGAATCTTCTGTATTGATTCCCTTAAAGGCCGGTGCAACAAGATTAATACTGTTAAGTTGTTGTGCCATAGTTTACCTCAAGGGGTATAGAAGATTGTTTCTTCTGGATGCTTCTGAGCGTCTAAGGCAATAGCGTCAGACATATAGTTCTCAGCAATCTTAAAGTATTCAGGAGCAGACGTACCTCCAGTCTCCCCACGTTCACGGGCTAACAAAGCAATAGCTAAGTGTAACACGGGCATACTAGGTACTGTAAGTCGGTCATCGTTAGCGGACAAGTCGCCCGTTCTTTTGACACAGTTAAACCGAATGGTGTACTCTTTGTCAGGAATTGGATAAATGTCAATCTGAGTGTCACCGTCACTATCAACACCATTGTACGTGTAGTACTTAGGAGCACTTTTACGAGCATCAGAAATCAAGTAAGCTTCATCAAAGAATGTCGCTGTTTGGTACTCCATAAACAAGTTAGCAGTGTCGTTGATAACATTTAAAGCTTTAATCCTGTTCTGACTACCAGTTAGTACGTAGTTAAAAACATCAGCAGTAGTTGTAATTGTTAATGTAGTACGCAACGCCGACCAGTCCCAAGAGTCTTCTATAGTCCTTTTAGCGTCATTAACAAAATCACCTACCATTTTACTATAGGTGCTGTCTTGTACAGACGTTACTTCGTCTTCACGCATCCTACGTAGTACATTGTTTACTAAATTTAAATACGTCATACTAACATTCCTGGTTTTTTACCGCCCATGCCCATTGTTAATAACCTATCAACTTCTTTATTGTAGTCCATTGATTTTGTTTCTACTGGCTTTACTTCTTGAGGTGCATAGTCAAATGTTTCTTTAAATTGTCTAAAGGGTCTAGCAGCAGGACGTGAAGCACCGCCACCGCCAAGACCTGCAGCACCTAGTGCAGTAAGAAGCCCTGTACTAGACATAATCAAGTCTTCAACACTCTGGACTTCTTCTCCTATTCGAGTTTGTCCTGTAAGTATTTCTTCTTGTCCAGTTTCTAAACCACGAACTCCTTCGCCTAAGTTTGTTGTTAAAGTAGCAAAAGCTGTGTCTATGTCTTCTTGTCTTGAAATACCAGTAAGAGCAGAAGACAACAACTCCTCTACTTCTCCGCTTCTTAATGTGTCGGGTATTAAATCAGAGATTTGATTTAGCTGGTCTTCTGTAAAGTTAAACTCTGACAGAGCAGTTCTTACGTCTTCTGCTGTAGCAAAACTTAAACCACCTATTGCATCAACAATAGTGGTCGTAGCGTCATTTAAGTCAGTACCTAATGCAATACCAGAAAGAGAATTAGTTAAGGACTCATTAAGTTCTGCTAAAGTTAAACCTTCAGGAATTACACCAGCAATTTGATCTAGCTGTTCATCAGTAAACCCATATCCAGATAATATTGTTCTAATGTCGTCTGGGCTTGCAATGTCAAGTCCACCAACAGCATCAACAATAGTAGTTGTAGCGTCGTCTAAATCAGTACCTAATGCAATGCCTGATAATGCTGTGCTTAATGCGTCATTTAAATCTGTTAAACTTAAATTTTCAGGAAGCGCTCCAACAATCTGCTCAAGTTGCGCGTCAGTAAAACCAAAGGAGTCTAGTGCATCAATAATATCTTGCGGTGTTGCTAAACCTGCCGCTGCTATCGCATCTGTAACATCTTGAGGTGTTGCTAAACCCGCATTAGTAAACGCATCAGCAATGTCTTGAGGAGTAGCAAACCCAGAAGCTTCTAAAGTAGTTCTTAAGTTTTCTGCTGTTAGTAGGTTAGCTTCTTCAAGCGCTGTTGTAATGTCATCAGGAGTAGCGTAACCAGCGTCAATAATACCCTGTAAGATTCTTTGCTCTGATTCTCCTAGTACGTCACTAAAGAGATCTGCAACTGAAGTATCATCAGTAGGATCATCGTCAGTATCAATATCTGTTGTATCTGTTGTATCTGTTGTATCTGTCGTATCTGTTGTATCTGTTGTGTCTGTTGTATCTGTTGTGTCTGTTGTATCTGTTGTATCTGTTGTGTCTGTTGTGTCTGTTGTATCTGTTGTATCTGTTGTGTCTGTTGTGTCTGTTGTATCTGTTGTGTCTGTTGTATCTGTTGTATCTACTTCCCGCAGGTCCTCTTTATCAGGGTCTTCAATCATCTGTGGGATTTCAAAGTAGTCGTCTAGTAAAAAGTCGTACTTTGATTCATCATCCATTAACTTCCAGTCACCGGGAATTATACCGCCTTCTTCTTCATAACGGGTTCTTAAGTCCGCAAGAGAGTACTCATAGATGTCTTCTTCTAATGCATGAAACGAAAGGTCATCTAACAGTGACTGATACGTACCGGAGTCTATAGTTTCTAAACCAGTGTTTTCTAACTGATCTTTGGTGTATTCTCCGTTTAACTCAAAGTCAGTTTCTTCGCTTTCTGCTAACCGGAAGTACTCGTCTGTTTCGCTGTTAACAAAGTAGTTGTCACCTCTGTTGGTGAACATAGTATTCGGATCAACTTCTGTGTCTACTTCTTGCGTAAGAGGAAGTTGGTCTTCTGTTGCTGTACCTGATTCTACTAAAACATTACGTACTGAGCCGTATACAGCACTGCTTACGTTTTCTATTAAAATACCGCCAAGCCAGTCAGGAATACCTGAAGGGAAACTACCAGAAAAAACACCAGCAATAATAGTTCCTGCTTTGGTTGGATCTGCTATTGCTCCAGCAACTTGACCAATAACTTCCACAGCTTTTACTTTAATTTCATCAACTAAATCGCCGCCAGCACCAACAATAACTTGACCAATACCACTTAATATTTCCCCTAATGTTTCTCCGTCTTCTATTTCATCGCCAATACTACCAGCAATTTCATTAACTTTGTTTATTGCTTCTCCTACTGTTGGCAAAAAGATAACGCCAGCAGAAGGCATCCAGTCAGGAAGGGATATGCCGGGAATATAAGGAACTAAATCCCTAAGAATACCTTCAATATTCTGTAAAATATTGCCTGTTGTTATAGTTACACCAGAACCGCCTGTAATTACAACTGTTTCTGGAGAACCGGGAGGCGTTGCTGTGGAAATAGGACCACTAGCAAACTGCATAGCTCCTTGATTTATTATGCTAGTAACTATAGAACCGGGATCTTCCATCTCCGCAAGTGCTTCAGGATTATCAATCATTGTATCAACAATGTTTTGAGCTTCCTCGCGTGATGTGTTATATATTAAAATAGCCTCACGAAACGCTTGTGCATTTTCTCGACTAAGACCTTCTAAAGGAAGATCTGAGGGAGCAAGCGGACGCCCTGCTGCTGTAGTTTCAGCAAGTATTTGTAAAATTTCTCCTTCTTGTTCTAAAAGAGCAGTACGACCCATAGTTGCAAAAATACTTGTCCATATGTCTGCCATACGGCCTTCACTATCTCTAATTCGACTCATCTATTTTTCCCTCGATACGCCCTTAGTCTTTTCATAAGAACGCATTGCACCAAGACCAAGCATACCCATAAGTACAGGCATCATAGTCTCAAGATCAATAAGCGGTATAGTTACTTCAATAGCTAACAACGCCAGTACAAAGTTAGTAAACGGTATAACCATAAAGTTACCTGTCATACCTAGTACACAACACCAACCAACAGCAGGACGCCAACCAGAGACAAACAAGGACTTGTGTGCTGCTTCTACCTTGTTAACTTCTATCTGCGCTGTAGCAAGCTCTTGAGCGTGTATCTGAGCCATTGTAGCGACTTCATGGGCCAGCCTTGCCTTCTGGTCCTTGTCTTGTATAAACTTGTCTAGAAGACCTGTAACCGGCCCTATAAGCGCCTCTATCATCTTATGTACTCAGCAAAGACTAATGCACCAAGAATAAAAGGGTACAGAGCAAAGACAGCTTGGCGGTTAGAAGTAATGTCCTTACCTGCTGAATCAAGTTGACGTTGAATCATTTCGTAACGTACAAGACATTCCTTCTCGTGTCCTTCGAGCCTAGCTATTAGTTCCTCTGTTCTAGTCATTACTTACCACCTGTTATAATAAACATTAACAACCCAGCTAAAAGCCCTGTCATCATCACTATAGCAAAAGAACTAACCAGTGCTTCCTTTAGTTCTTGTTGTCTATAAACCGTTTCTTCTCTTTCTCTTGCTATGTTCTTCTTTAGTTCACGAAACTCTAAAAGTCCTTGACTACCGTATGCGTAGTTCAACATGGTTATCAAGTCTCTTTGTTGTGCTTCTATCTTCTTCTTAGCGGCAAAAGCCTGTATAGCCTCTGCTTCAACACTTTTCCTAAATACAACCTTCTTAAAAGGTGATGTTCTTTTTGCCTTGTTGTCTGCGTAGATGACATCAGATGCGTGTCCGTACCAAGTACTTATCTGCATCATAGTGTCTTCAGCGGCTCTTCCTGCTTCTACCATTGCCTTTGCCATAGCAAATGCTTTAGAGGCTCCAGCAATAGCAGTAACAGGGTCAATCATTTACCAAGGCGTTCCAGAGCCACTAGTGGGGTTCTTGTCTGCTTCGATCTTAGCAGTCAGTGCCGCTTCAGTAGCGTCCTTGTCTACTGACTCGTGTACCCATGCCAGTACGTTAGCTTCTGTCAGGCTGTCATAAGCAATGTAGTCAGATGCAGTTGGGTCTGGTGTAAACCCGACAGTGCCATAAGATGATGCGGAGAAGTCTCCGTCTACGTCAGTGCATCGCCAGTGTGCAACGGTTACGCCGCCGTCTGCTAATTCACGCTCAAGTGTTCCTATAGTCCATGTAGCCATTAGTTATTCTCCAATTGTGCAACCCTGGCACGTAAGTCATTAATAATTTGGTTTTGTTCTTGTATAGCTTTGATGCAAAGAGAAACCATGTTTCCGTAAGCCAAAGCATCAGGTTGATTATCTTCGTTGTATTGAACAAACTCTGTTAAACCAGCGTCATGCACTTCTTCAGCAATCAAACCACCAAAAACTAAATCACCATCGTTATTGCCTTTGTATGTAACAGGACGGAGCGTAAGAAGCTCAGTTAAACCGTTCGTAGCATCTTGGATTGTATTTTTGTAACGCTCAGAAGATGTTGACCTAAAAAATCTTCCTGCGCTGTTGACGTACATATTTGCCGCAAGGCCAGTAGTTTGATTATAAGCGGCTGTATTATAAATTTCGCCTGACAGGTAAAGGTCTTTGAACCTATAAGAACTAGAGCCTAAATCAGTACGATTATCCTCGTAGCTATTTTCATCTGTAGGCAAAACACTATTCGTATGACCGTCAAGAATAAGGCCGCTGTCGCCACCCTTTAGCCATAATCTAGCGGAATTAACTGTACCTGCGGTAATAACTAATTCTGCCGGAGTTGTTCCATCAGATACCTCAGTACCAATACTACCGACTGTGGTGCCGTCTTTCTTGAAGACTGCAATCGAACCATCATTAGTAAGCCTATTTAAATTCAAAGGTTCATCAGAATCACGGGTTACGATTAACGAACTGCCATTGAAATAGCGTAATCCTTCTTCCGAAGCCCATGTAGTATTGGAGGTACCAACCAGCAAGTTGCCACTAGAGTCGATGCGCATGACATTGCTTCCGCCCATTTGCCAATTATGCAAAGCGCTGGCTTGGCTTTGTATGGTGTTTGGAACTGTTCCGCCACCACCAAAATACATAGAGTCCGCTGTGTCGTTAACGCTTATAACGGCATTATTGTTAAACTCTAAAATGCCACCGCTGGTGATGCGCATGGCTTCTGTGCCAGCAGAACCAAATGCTAAGTAGCCGTCGTTTCCTGCGCCACCTCTGTAAAAATCAATAAAACCGTTGGTATAAGTGCCAAGGTAATCTAAAGCCAGCCTATAAACACTAGAATTTGGTGTGGCTCCATTGCCCGAAGTGGCACGAAGTTCAAAGTTTGTACCTGCGCCAGTAAGGTTAAATAAATCGTCGTTAGTAGAGCCAGCTACTTCCAGCTTAGCATCTGGACTGGCTGTGCCTATACCCAACGACTCCGCAGAAGCATCCCAGAACAACTTCGCAGTCGTGCCAGCCGAATCGTAGAAGCTGATGTCGCCTGTGTCTCTAGAAACTGAAAGACGATTAATATCAGTATTGTTTCCAACTTTTAAATAAAGTTCGTTATCTCCACCATCGT
>Ga0208434_1000836_pt1 | contig 13575 bp, 3 predicted proteins | sample 13_taG_FD_184086 | JGI IMG/M metagenome (GOLD analysis project Ga0208434, IMG submission 184086) | Marine viral communities from the Subarctic Pacific Ocean - 13_ETSP_OMZ_AT15268 metaG (SPAdes) (version 2) | ecosystem: Environmental > Aquatic > Marine > Oceanic | place: Pacific Ocean | collected... | reverse complement strand
ATGCTTTAAATATAACTATAGATGAGGCGATAAGTAGTGTAGCTAATCCATCTACTGGTGAACCTGGAATATATAACGCAACAACAAACCCGTTAGGTTGGTACTCTTATAAGGTTGTTGTAAAACAGCAAGAACAAGAATATTATAATGTTTATTTGCCAGGTTTTGTAAATGGAGCCCCAGTGAGAAATGCTGAAGATGTTAACGCTGTTGCTTACATGTCATTACTTAGTGACAATATAAACAAAGTTCCTAGAGATTTAAAAGAAGTAGGTCCTACCGATCTAGAGTATAGTAGTTCTGAAGTTTTATACATAAGAGTTAACAACCCAAACATGTTAACCATAGGTACAAACGCTAGTTTAGTTCCTTGGAATCAACAGTATTATCCTAATCTTAAAAAACAAAACATATTATCTATAGCCTCAGTAAGAGATATGGAAATAGCAGCAATACCTTTTGTTGCAAACGCGCCAGAAGGAGACTATGGTCAAGTTGGATCGCTTGTTACTGGTAGCAATACTACACCAGTAAGTATTGGTTCTATTCCTTGGGGTCAATGTGGACCAGATGCTAGTTTATATAATTCTGACTTAAACCCTTTTGTCGGTAAAATAAGTACATCATCTAATGGTTTATCAAATCCTGTAGGTGCTATAGTAACTCAACACAGTGTTAACAGCCCTGGTTCTGGAACTAAGGTTTTATCAATGGTACCTTTTTTAAGTGTAGCAGAAACTAAACCAGTATATTCTTTATTAGAAATATTCTGGGAAACTTCTTTACAAGGTAAGATACAAACTTTAAATAGTTTGATAAATGCTCAAGATAATAATGTAATTGGTACTACAGTTACTTCTGCTAGCTTTGCTGAAAGCTTAGGTAATGCAAATGAAATAACTCCTTTTAACTTTGTAACAGGATCAAGCGGTAATATAAACACACAACTAACAAGCGCTATAATACTTCAAGTTGTTGATCAAACAGGTGCAGATAGAACTTCAGAAAACTTATTTACTTTAACTTATACTGGAGCTAGCGGAATATATAAATTAAACACTAGCGCTTACTTTACTTTTTTAGCAAGTTCTGGAGGATCACCATCAACAGATATATATACGTTTACATTTAGAACTGTTTATAATCCAGGTACAGGAGCGGAAACAAGAGATACGTCTACTTTAACAGCTACTTTAACTAACGTTGTTCCAACTATAACTAGTTTTAGCAACCCAACAAATATAACAACAGCTAGCACTACTATAAATCAGTTCGCTGGTTTTAACGGTACTAACTCTAGTAACACAGCTTCTAATAAAACAGCACAACTTATATGGGATTTAAACCCTGCTCACGCAAATTACTTTGCTAATAGTTTATTGTTTTCTATGAGTTCAACTGGACTGTTAAGCGTTACAGGCACTATAGTTGAAGGAACTACTTATAATGTAGGTGTAAGGCTTAGAGATTCTGATGGTCTAACAGGTTTTAATCAAGCTGTGGCTGTTATAAGCTTTACTGTAGGTGTACAACATACACCTAAAGCTATATGTGAAAGAAGAAAAGGTACTGTAGCTGCTGCATGCGGACAAAGCTACGCAACTTATTTTTTAGCGTCTGCAACAACTCCAAGTTTTTCTTGGCCTATTACTGTTGGTGGAATTTTATTTCCAACACCTACATATAATTACAACGTAAGAAACAATGCTACTGGAAGTGGCACTTATACAACTGGAGCTTTAACACAAGGTGTAATGAGTATAACACCTACTTTAACGTCTACAGGTGGTAGCGGTGGCGGTGGCGTGTCAGCTTATTATACAATACAATATAGAGCAAATACAGGATCTGCATGGTCTCAAGCTGTAGACACTGGTAGTAACAGCATTGGTGCAATACAAATATCAGCAAGTACTGGTTCACCTGGAACTAGCACTAAAACATTTAGTATTTTAGGAGAATATAGAGTTGTAACAACAGACGTAGCAGGTGAAGGTTGTTCTGATGGATCTACCGTACAGTTGTACGTAAACTTTGCAGATGCTACATATCCAGGAAATTGTACTGGACCACTGTAATAATCAATAAAAACAAGTAATTAATATAATATGTCACTAACATTACAAGTAGGATTTTTTAACTCATATTACGTGAAGAGATTAGCGGATGTTCCTAATATCCCTAATATTGGTGATCCTAGTTGGGACGCTCCTCAAGTTGCGGTCCCTACTCAAGACTGGTATGTAGAAGAATCTCGCGTTAGAGGAGGTTATAATAATGTATCTACTGATTATGGTGTAAAAGCATATATAGTTGAAGAGCAAGCAGATCAAACACGTAGAGGATCATCTCTTATATACTCAGGTATATTCAACTCAAGAACAGGGATTAATCAAACTAATCAATTTAGTGTAGCAGAAGAAATAACTAGAAGTGTAGACCCAATAAGTGGTAGTATACAAAAGTTATTTGCAGAAGACACAAACTTATTAGTATTTCAAGAGCGTAAAGTTAACAATGCCCTTATAGATAAAGATGCTATATTTACAGCAGAGGGTTCTGCTATAACAACTTCAGGTAAATTAGTAATAGGACAAATAACACCTATATCTGGTGAGTGGGGTATTGCTACAAACCCAGAATCATTTGCTGATTACGGATATGCTAAATACTTTGTTGATAGACATCGTGGAGCTGTTTTAAGATTAGCAGGTGGACAGATAACAGAAATATCAAACTATGGTATGATTGATTTCTTTAGAGATCAGTTATCAGCAGTTACAAGCACTGGAGCAATATTAGGCTCTTTTGATAATTATAATAAATGCTACGTATTATCTATACAACCAAATAGTAGATATGACTATGGTGTTTATAAAACTTTATCTTTTGACGAAAGATCAAAAGGCTGGACTAGTTTCTTTGATTTTAAACCTCAAGACATGTTTAGTTCTCAAGGTCAGTTTTATTCTACTAAACTAAGATCAGGCGAAGATATTAACGAGTTATACCAACATTACACTAACCAAACTAGAAATAGTTTTTACGGAACCACTACACCATCATCAATACAATTTGTATTTAATCCTGCACCAAACAATATAAAAACTTTTCAAACTATAAACTACGAAGGTACTAATGGTTGGGAAGTTACAGCTTTAGTTTCTGATGAAACTGGATTTGATTCTAGTGGCGGTAATTGGATTAATCATGTTGATACAATTGTTGAAGGTACAGGCGCTACACAATATAGAAAAATATATAGCTATGATGAAGGTGCTTATGTAGATAATAACATCCAGTATAGAGCTGGGTTTGATAGAAAACAAAACAAATATATGGCAGTTATACCTAATAACACGCAAACACCTATAGCGGGTGAAGTCGTTTTTGGTAACCAGACAACAGGTATAAAAGCTTATTACGCAACAGTCACAATGAAGACAGATGCAACCACTGATCCTAACGGATTAAAAGAGTTGTTTGCTGTTAGTAGTACTTTTGCACCAAGATAATTAATTAAAACAAACAAATATGCCAGCAGCATTAGCAATAGGAGCAGCAATAAAAATAGGTGGAGCTATCTTCGGAGCAGGAAGAGCTAAGCGAGAAGCTAGACGCCAACGAAAAAGAGCAAGAGCCTTAAACAAAAAGATAAATCATTTAGAAGCAAATAGACAAGATGTCATAAACCCTTATGATCAAGTAACAAGTTTAGCTAGTATGGCTACAGACTTGTCTAGCACTATGTCTAATCCTATGGCTAATTTATCTGTTGCAACAAAAGCTGCTGAAATGAAAATTGAACAAGCTGATATATCTTTAGCAAATACTTTAGATACATTAAGAGCTACAGGTTCTGGAGCTGGTGGCGCTACTGCATTAGCACAAGCTGCTTTACAAAGTAAAAAAGGCGTTGCAGCTGATATAGAAGCTCAAGAAAAATCTAACGAAGACAAAAGAGCAGCTGGTGAAGAAAGACTAGAGCAAAGAGTTGCTGCAGAAAAACAAAGAATACAACGTATCAACATTAGTGAAGGCGCAAGAGAGCAGCAAGCAATGGCACAAGGTAGAGCATTTGAATTCCAAGCTCAAGAGCAGAGAGATGTTAGTAAGCTAAATAGATTATATGGACAACAGTCACAAGCTCAAAACGCAGCCGCTGCTGCTAGACAATCAGAAACTTCAGCGATTATGGGTGGTATAAATGCTTTAGGCGGTGCTGTTGGTAGTGGTGCTTTTGGTGGTTTAGGTAGTGGCGCCTCATCAACCGCAACCGGTGGTGGTTTAGGTTCAAGTAACCCACTATTAGGTTCGGGAAGTGGTTTGTTAGCTGGGGCACAAGGTGGTACTGGCGTGTCAATGCCAAGTAGTTTAACTGCCACTTACGGGAGCACAAACACTTTAGGTGGTCAATATAGTTTTTCTGATAAAAGATTAAAAAATAATATAAAATTAATTTCAGTGTCAGATTCTGGTTTAAATATATATTCTTTTAATTACAAAAACAAAGTTTACGGTAAAGGAACATATCAAGGCGTTATGTCAGATGAAGTACCAAGCTTAGCTAAAATAAAAGACAATAATGGGTATTATAAAGTTGATTATTCTAAAATTGACGTAGAATTTAAGCAAATATAATGGATAAAATAAAAAACATACAAAAAAACTTATTGATTAAGCAAATTAATCAAAGCGATGCCATAGCTTATAATAAAAGCTTTTTGCAAAACCCTGTTGACTCTAATTTTAATATACTTAAAGCTTTTGAAGGAACAGAAAAAGAATATGCTAGACTAGAACTTGCTATTAAAGATGGTAAATGCGAAGAGCAAGGTTGTCAAATAGAAATGGATAGATTACAATATTTAACTAATGCTCCTACCGTGTTTATGGATTTTATGGAAAATGTTATGGGTGAGCTTTCCGTTACTGATGAAGAAAACTTTGATCCTAATAACAATGCTGATTACACTATAGCAAATTGCATGTTAAATGACAGACCAGGTTTTACTAAAACCTCTGGTTACGATATTGAACTTAGATTATTAGGCGATGGATCACAACAATTAACTTTTACTGGTCCTGGTTTTTATGAGCCGTTAATATTAAATAGTTCTAGCTTACAAATATTATTAGAAAGTGGAACATTTTTAATAGCATCAACACCTAACATAGGTAAAATGATGTCTAGATTATTAACTGAAGTAAATGTATTTAGCCCTGAAATGGTAAATGCTGAAACAGAAGAGTTAATGCCTAATGCTAAAATAAGCGAAGAGTTTGTTATAATGACACCACAAGGAGAACCTGACTATGAAATTATAGATATAGGTGGTGGTAAAGGTAGAAACGTGTTTAGATATGACATGGATAAAATCGAAAGAAAAGTAACTCCGTTTATAAATGCTGAAGTTGCTGGTATTTTAGATAGTGAACAAGAAGCTATAGCTGCTTGGAACATGTACATAAGTAAAGGTACTAGTGAAGAAGAAGACGATCAAATGGTACAAGATGCTAATGCTTTTGGTTCTAGTTGGTCATATGAAACTGACTTACCATTATCACAAGATAAAAAAGTTTTATTCATGAAAAAATATAAAGAGTATTTCATGAAAAACTATTTAGTGCAGTTTACAACTAATCAACTACCTAGCGTACAAGCTGATGCTGCTGTATTTGATATGGCTGAAATGCAAGATAAAAAAGCTCAAAAATTTTTAGATGAAAATCCTTTAAAATAAAATTAAATAAACATGGAAGAAGAATTAGCATACATTAAATCTTTAGGTAATGTTTCTTACGAAATAAAGCAACAAAAATTAATTATTTTTAGAGAAAAAAAACGACAAGAAGAGGAAGAGAAAGCAAAGATAAAAGTTGCTGCGGGCAAAAAGGATGCGCCTGTGGCAACTACGAATACAAATGCGTCCGAAGAGATAGATACGGATTTACAATTGGAAGATGGTTCTTTGGAATTTGTACCAGGGACTAACGTATTAAAAAACAAGCCAGAAGATAAAATTGTAATTAAGGAAGAAATTAAAAACGGAAAATCTGATTTTACAAGCGTAAGTGAATTAGACTTAAGCAAAATAGAAGTTCCAAGTCAAGAAATGGGTAGTTTTCAACTTGATGAAATAAACAAAAAAGTAAAAGATAATTTAAATAAATTAGACGAAGCTCTCAACTCAACAGACGCTGTTGTAGAGCAAAGAGGAATTGAACTAGATGCTAAAACTGATAATGAAATATTAAATTTAATCAATAAAAATATACCATCAACTGGTGTAGACTATTCTAATGAGCAAGATGTCAAAGACTATAACATTAAACTTCAAAATGAATACTTTAAAACAAACCCAGACGTTGTTAATATAGTTGAATCTATTACAAAATCCCCAGAGTCACTTAAAAAATTAGAAAATTTAAAGAAAAAATATAAATTAGACTATTACTCTGGTTCACCTGCTATTTTTCAAAATCAAGTTAAAAAACTAGAAAATGAATATAATGAGTATTTAGATCCTTTATTTGAAAAAAACGAAGCTTTAAACAATATAGCTACTAGGTTTGGTTTAAGATTAAATGATTTACAAGCTCCTTTAGTTCAAAAGTCTAAAGCAATGCAAATTAGAATTGACGAAGCTAAACAGTCTTTATTTGGAGCAGAAGATAATGCTATTCAAAACCTAGGCTTTGGTTTAAATTCAGATAAACTTTTAAGCGTAATGAGTGGTGCAGAAAGCCCAACTATTAGAGGTCTTGAAAACTTATTAGGATATGAACCTTTTGAATTAAGCGACTCTGCTAGACAAGGCTTACAAATGTTATCACAAGATAAGTTTGGCGTAGGTACCGCAATGATACAGTTTTCAGAAGATAACGAAGCGTTAAAACTTTGGGAAATAGAAGGTCCTAAAGGTAAAAAAAGATTAGCTGTAAATGGTGACGACACTGAGGTTGTTTATAACCCTCAGTCAGGATTGATATCACCTACAAGTGGATATGTTCAGTATACTGGTGATAGTTACAAAACAACTTTAGGCGAAGCAAAATCTAAAGAACAAGAAAGATTAAACAAAAACTATTCAGTTGTATTAGGAAAACAAAGTCAAATATTAGAGGAAGAAATTAAAAATGGTAATTTTACCTCAGAAAAATTTACTGACTGGTGGAGCGCTGTTAAAGAAGGTGACTATAAAAAAGCCTTAAGATTTATTCCAAAAGAATTATTAAAACAAATACCTTATATGGCTTCTAATTACTTTACAGCTGGTTTTGGAACTGTTGTAACAGAAGGAGGTAACATGTATCAAGATATTTTAAAAACCGAAGCTGCTAGTTATTTAAATAAAGAAGAAAAAGATATAACAGGTAATGACATGTTGGCTTATATAGATAAATTTGGCGACGAAGGTTTTGAAAAAGCTATGGCTGGTGGTGTTTTAATATCAGCAGTAGAAGCAGCTGGTATTAATTTAATGGTAGCTAAAGGCAAGTACATGAGAAATGCCTTAAAAGAAATATTAGAAAAAGACTTTAAACAAGCTATGAAGCAGGTTGGGAACAACACTTTAAGAGCTGGTGGAGCAGCAACAGGTGAAGCAGTTACAGAAGGAATACAGACAGGTGTTGAGCAAAGTGTTGTAGGTAAATTTGATTATAAAGAATATATAGAGTCAACAGGTTCTGGTTTTTTAATGGGTTTTGTTTTGCCTACAGGAGGCGCTATGGTTAGCCAAAGTATAAACACTATAAACGATATTGGTAAAAGCATATTACTTAGTGACGCTGATACAAAAGCTAACTTAAAGCAAATTAATCAATATTTTAAAAGTGCTGAACAAAAAATAGACAACGATTTTAAAGCTGGAAAAATAACAGCTGAACAAAAATTTGAAGGCATTGAAAACTTATCTATAACAAGAAACACTGCCTCTAAAATACCTAAAAACTTTGATTTAGAATCTAGAGAAAAAATATTCGATCTAATAAAAGAAAAAACTGAAATTGAAAAAGCAATTGAAGGAAAAGACGATTCATTGGTTGTTTCTGAAGTTGAAAGAATTAATGAAATAAAAAAACAGCTTCAAGATATTGCTATTAAAAATCAAACAGCAAAAATAGACGTAGGAGCTAAAGCCGTAGCTGAACAGCTAGAAGTTGGTATAGAAACTTTTGATACAACAGAAGACACGGCAGGCGCTATAGAAACTCTTAAAAATCAAGGTGGTAAAGTAGATGTAAAAAATTCTACTGATTATGGAACTATAGTTGAAATACCAAACGACCAAGGTGGTATTGATACTCAAATAATTATAAACAAACAAGAAGCAGCTGCAGACAATGTTGTTACAACTAGTCAACACGAAGTGTTACACGCTGTATTAAGTAAAACAACAAAAGGTAATCCAGATGCTACTATAGCTTTAGGTAAATCACTTTTAAATGAGTTAAGAAGCGATGGTGTTAATTTAGGTGGAGACTTTGAAGCTAGACTAGATCAATACGTTAAAGATCCTAACATAAGTGAGGCTGATGTTATGGAAGAAGTAATGACATTGGCTAGTGAAGGTTTGACTAATGGTGAAATTACTATAAACGAAAGTACTCTTACTAAAATAGGTAATGCTATAAAAAAGTTTTTTGGCTTAAACGATTTAAATATAAAGTTTAACACTGGCAAAGATGTATTAAACTTTATAAAAGATTACAATAAATCTATACAGAAAGGTGAAGGTTTAACTAAAGGTCAATTAGAAGTAGCTACAGAAGGAGCTAAAGGTAAACTTATAGATAACGCTAAAGTTGAAGCTGAAACTATAGTTACTAAACAAAGCAAATCTCCACAAGGAGAGCAAGCTTCTGCTAAAGTTCAAGAAATATATGATGCTAAAGGTAAAGATGGATCATTTGAAATAATAAAACAGTTTGAACCTATAGTTAGTAGAATAGTAGAAAAAAGAAGCGAAGCACCTAATTTTGATAGACAACTATTGACTGATGAAATTAATACAGGTAAAAGAGGTATTATTGATTTAGTAGCAGAGTACAAACCTGAATCAGGTGTACCGTTAGCCGCTTATATAAATAAATTTCTACCTGCTAGAGCAATAGAGGCTTCACAAAGAGTTTTAGGAAAAGAGTTTACTACAGATGTAACAGAAGCAAAAGCAGTTGTAGCTGAAGAAATTAAACGACCAGAGGTTGTTAGTAAAAAAGTTAAAAAACCTAGCGAAACCACAAGCTTTGATAAAGCTATAGAAGCTAAAATAGATGAAGCAATAAACAAAAACTTTAAAGGTGATGACGTTAAGTTTTCAGAAACTAAAAATATACCTAAAGAAGTTGCTGATATATACGCAGAAAGTTTAGGTCTTAATCCTGAAACAATTGTAGATAAAAGAAGAAACTACTCTAAAAAAGACGCAGAAGGTTTAACTAAAGCTAAACAACTTTTACTTAAAAATGCTAAAAATGATTTCGCGCGCTTACCTGAATTAAAAGATGATTTTGGTAAAGGTACGTTTGTACCTAAAAATGTTAAAGACGCTTTATATACTGATGGTAAATTAACTGGCACTCTAAAAGACTACATGGATCTTATTAGACAAAAGCCGATTAAACCTATATACAGAGATCGTGTAGGTCAAACTATTAGAGGTTTATTGAACTTGACTATTAGAAATCGTATATTGGAAACAGCACAGCCTTCACAAGCAAAAAGAATACAATCAGGCGCTAAGTTTAGTAAGAAAACAGGAGTTCAACAACAACAAATAAATACAGTAGAAAAATACGGAGTTACACCTATAGATCAAACTGCAGAAGGAACAAGTAGAGTTGTTAATTTTGTTGAAAATGAATTACCTAAAGCTTTTGGTAATCTTACTAACTTAATTGCTAAATCTAGTAATCTTGCAGGGGCTGGTAATTCTGCTACAACAGAAAAAGGAGGAGGTGCTTTAGGTAGAGGTTTTGCGTATATTACAAATCAAAACAAAACAAGAAGTAAAGACAAATTAAAAACAAAAGAACTATTAAAAAGTGAAATTGTAGCTGATTTAGAAATTAGTAGAAATAAAATAAATAAAAAAGGGTTTGGTCTTAAAGATGCTGATAAAGAAGCTGTAAAACTTTTAAATTTAGCTATTGGTAGTCAAAAAGGTAAAGCAAAAGTAATTTCAAACCAAAAACTTGACGATAAAGTAATTGATTTAAGTAAAAAAGAATTTTATGACGGTATAAAAAAATTAATGAAAAATGATCGTAACAATATAGCTGCGCTTCAGTTTATACTAGGTAATCAAAACGCTAACTCTGGTTTAGCAAAAAACTTAGCAACTTTAAATAATGATGCTACGCAAAAAGGCGATAAATCTTACGAAGAACATTGGTTTCAAACATCTCAGTTTGTTAGCGGTTTGATAAAATCTTTAACAAAAGGAACATCTACTTTAGATAATTTTATAAAATTTGCTAATAAAAATTATTATCAAGAAATAATAAGTAGAGAAACTCAGGGAATTGTAGATAAGTCTTACGATATAACATTAGATAATGGAGATGTTGTTAAATGGAAATCTCAAAACGAAAACCATCCTTTATTAGTCAAAGCTTTAGATAAAGCAATTAAAACAAACAAAGCTAGTGATTGGGCTGCGGCAGATAAATTAAGTGATTTAAGAAAATATCCAGGTCCAAATACACATAGCGCAGTAAACCCTTTCTTACATGGTAGAAATGGCGTTAGTGACGCGGTTAGATATGGGATAAACGTTTCTAAAATTGATCAATCTAACGTTAATATACAATATGCTGTAAACTCTGTTATACATGAAGTTATCGTTGGAGACATAACATCAAAACAAGCATCTGAAAGAATTGAAGCTTATTTACCTATAGCTAAATTAGAATCTAAAGCCAGCAAAAAGAACACTACTAAGTTTGGTGACAAAGTAAACAACGAAATGACAGTAGCTGATCAACTAACGATGTTAGGTATTTATGACAAAGCCGCTTCTTTAGGTAGAAAATTAGACACACCTAAAAAAGGCATTAGTGTTTTTGATTTTGATGACACATTAGCTAAGACAAAAGAAAAGGTTATAGTAAATAATTCAGACGGAACTACTAAAGAAATAAGCGCTGCTCAATTTGCAGAACAAGCTAGTGATTTAGAATCTGAAGGAGCAACGTTTGATTTTTCTAATTTTGATAATGTAGTAAACGCTAAAAAAGGACCTTTAGCAGATCTTGCTTTAAAACGTCAAGACAAGTTTGGTAGTAAAGATATATTTGTGTTAACAGCAAGACCACAAATAGCAGCTGAAGGTATTAAAAAGTTTTTAGACGGTATTGGTTTAAACTTACCATTAGCTAACATAACAGGTTTAGAAAACGGAACACCTGGCGCTAAAGGTAACTGGGTTGCTGGTAAAGCGGCTGAAGGTTATAATGATTTTTATTTTGCAGATGACGCTTATAAAAACGTGCAAGCTGTTCAAGAAGTTTTAAGTCAAATAGATGTAAACTCAGTTGTTCAAATAGCTAAGTCAAGTAAAAAAATAACGTTTGATAAAATATTTAATGACATACTAGAAAGCTCTACAAATATAAAATCTTATAAAGAATATTCCGCAGTTAGAGCTCAAACAGTTGGTGCTAATAAAGGTAAATTTACTTTCTTTAACACGCCATCAGCTGAAGATTTTACAGGTTTACTTTATAAAACTTTAGGCAAGGGTAAAGTTGGTGATGCTCAAATGGCGTTTTACAAAACTAATTTATTAGATCCATATAATAGAGCAGAGCTCGCTGTAACTAAAGCTAAAATAACAGCTGCTAATGATTTTAAAGCACTTAAAAGAAATTTAAAAACATTACCTAAATCACTATCTAAACAAACTGGTATTGGTGGTTTTACATTTTCACAAGCATCAAGAGTTGCAGCATGGACAAGACAAGGTATGAATGTACCTGGATTATCTAAGCGTGATATAAAAGAATTAAATGATTTTGTAGATAACAACGCAGAATTAAATACATTTGTTGACGAATTAATTAAAATACAAAAAGGTAAACCATATCCTAAACCTGGTAAAAACTGGGTTGGTGGTACAATTACTTCTGACATACTAAACGAAATAAATAAAGTAAACAGAAAAGCTTATTTACAAGAGTGGCAAGAAAATGTTGATATTATATTTTCTGATAAAAACATGAACAAACTTGAAGCTGCTTATGGTCCTAATTATGTAGAAGCTTTACGTGATCAGTTATCTAGAATGAAATCAGGTTCTAATAGACCAATAGGAGGTTCTAGAGTAGTTAACAATGTATTAGACTGGCTAAACAATTCTGTTGGCGCTGTTATGTTCTTAAACACAAGGTCTGCTGTACTACAAACATTGTCATCAGTGAACTTTATAAACTTTGGTAATAACAATATATATAAAGCAGGTAAAGCTTTTGCTAATCAACCACAGTTTTGGAAAGACTTTAAAACATTAATGAACTCTCCTTATTTAGTTGAAAGACGTAATGGTTTAAAAATAAACGTAAGTGAATCTGAAATAGCAGATGCTGTAGCCGAAGCTTCTAATAAACCTAAGGCTGCTATAAGTTATTTACTTAATAAAGGTTTTATATTTACAAGAATAGCAGATAGTTTTGCTATTGCTGCTGGTGGTTCTACGTTTTATAGAAATCAACTAGACGCTTACGTTAAAGACGGTATGGATGTTAAAGAAGCAGAAAAAAGAGCGTTTGATGATTTTTATGCTATTGCAGAAGAAAATCAACAGTCTAGTAATCCTAGCAAAATATCACAACAACAAGCATCAGGCGCTGGTCGTGTGATACTAGCTTTTGCTAACACGCCGATGCAATATGCTCGTATAATAAAAAGATCTAGTCAAGATCTTATAAACGGAAGAGGTGATTGGAAAAGCAATGTATCTAAAATAGTTTACTATGCTGCAATACAAAATATAGCATTTAACGCGTTACAAAGTGCTTTATTTGCTGATGCTTTTGGCGAAGAAGAAGATGATGAAGCTCAAGATAAAACAGGTAGAATAGCAAACGGTATGGCTGACTCGTTATTAAGAGGTTTAGGAATACAAGGTGCTGCGGTATCAGCTCTTAAAAATTCTTTATTAACTATAGCAAATGAAAACGATAAAAAATCACCTAAGTTTGTAAAAGCTGTATATGATTTATTTGATTTTTCTCCGCCGATAGATTCTAAGTTTAGAAAATTAAGATCTGGAGCTAACACTATTACATGGGAAAGAGAAAATATAAAAAACAAAGGTTTTAGTTTAAATAATCCCGCATATTTAGCTGGTGCTCAAATTATATCTGGTCTTACTAATATACCAATGGATAGAGCTATACAAAAAATAAACAACATAAGAGCTATTACAAGTAACAGTTCTCAAAACTGGCAAAAAGTAGCTATGGCTTTAGGTTGGTCAACATGGGACGTAGGTTTACCATATTACGGTGTAGATGATAAAGTTGAAATGACAACTGAAATGATACTTAAAGAAAAAGTAACTACAATGA
>Ga0208434_1000830_pt1 | contig 13656 bp, 16 predicted proteins | sample 13_taG_FD_184086 | JGI IMG/M metagenome (GOLD analysis project Ga0208434, IMG submission 184086) | Marine viral communities from the Subarctic Pacific Ocean - 13_ETSP_OMZ_AT15268 metaG (SPAdes) (version 2) | ecosystem: Environmental > Aquatic > Marine > Oceanic | place: Pacific Ocean | collected... | reverse complement strand
ATCAAATGGTAAAAATGAAGTTATTAAATTAACAGGGACTTTAGCTTCTAACTTAACAGTAAGTATTCCAAACTCAGTTGAAAAAACTTATTTAGTTGAAGATGCATGTAATCATGCCGGAAATACTTTAACTTTTAAAACTGCATCTGGAACAGGTGTACTTTTATGTGAAGGAAATAATTATACATTATATTCTGATGGAACTAATGTTGTAAAACTCCATGAACAAAGAAACTGGAGAGCAGTATCAGCAGCAGAAACAGTTCAAGCTGGTGCTAAACTTTTAGTAAATACAAATGGTGGAGCAGTAACAGTTACGCTCCCAGCCTCACCTGCTACAGGGGACGAAGTACATTTTGTAGATCAAGGTTATGATTTCAATACTAACGCATTGACTGTTGGTAGAAACTCTTCTAATATAGCTAATGCAGCATCTGATCTTGTTGTTAATACTCAAGGTGCAGCTTTTTCATTAGTATTCTCAGGAGATGCTACAACAGGATGGACTTACACGGAGAAATAATATGTCAAATTACGAAGCAACAAAATACGATTTTTCAGGAGCAAACCTTACAGGTATCGAGGGAATTCCTACAGCAACTATTGTGCCGTGGTCTTCAGCATCAGTGCCAACAGGTTTCTTAGAGTGTAACGGTCAAGCAGTTTCAAGATCAACTTATTCTGCGTTATTCGCAATTGTAGCTACAACTTATGGATCTGGAGATGGTGCATCTACTTTTAACGTTCCAGACTTACAAGATAACGTAGCAGTTGGAAAATCTAACAATAAAGCTTTAGCATCAACAGGTGGAGCAAACACTGTTGCAGTTGCAGCTAGTGGAAACGTTGGTGGTTCAACAGCTAATGCAACTTTATCAACATCACAACTTGCTTCTCACAGTCACAGTGCGGGACCACTAGGTAATTTTTCACCTGGAGCTCCAGCATCTGGTCCCACTAGATCACCTAATTCACCTGGTAATCAAGTTACAGGAAATACAGGTTCTGGTAGTGGTCACTCTCACAACATGAGTGCAACTTTTTCAGGGGACACAGCAAATCCTTCTGTATTACAACCTTATTTAACAATTATTTATATTATAAAAACTTAGGAGAAATTATGGCAACAAATGGAAAATGGGTAGTAGTATTTGATGACAAGCGTGTTGTTAAAAATTATGATGAAGGTGCAAGTGAAGCAATTGGTTACGATATTTCTGACGATTCCCTTTGGAACCAAAGTAAATATTCTAACATTTGGGCAATCCACTATGAAAATACAGTTGAAAGTGATCAAGTAGAATATAGAGATGATACTCCCCACTCAAGTCTTGCAGCAGCAAACTTAGGTGATTTTCAACCTTTTATAGATGGGTGGGATGCTGCTCATTTAACTCAGTTACAATCTGATTGGGATAATAATAATGTAGTAGATGAAAATGGTGTTTCTACAGAAACAGAAGCTGAAAAAATTGCTAGATTAGGTGCCAGACCTACTTCTTATTCTTCATAATCTTCAATAAATATACTCGCAGAATATCTTTTTAAATTTTTAACTCCACTTCTATGAGGTGAGTGCATCCAATTGGATGGAAACAAAATAGCTCTATTTTCTCTAAATCCAACATGTATATCTAATTCACCTTTTGTATAAAAAACAGTTCCATTTGTAACTGCTGTTGGACCTTTTAACATAACAAAAGCATTTATTTTTGCATTATCAGTGTGTGGTTTAAAATGATCTAAATTTCTAATATCTATTCCACTATGTGTTACTTTATTTATTTTTATTTTAAATTTTTTTTCTATTTGTCTAACAAAAGTGGTAAACAAATTTATATCATCTTCTAAATTAAATCTATCTCCGTAATGACTTTCTTTATTTCTTTTTTCAGCATTTTCAAAATATTGAGGAATAAAGTTTAATTTAGTAGTAATATGATTTTGAATATTTAATAATAATTTATCTTCAAAAAAATTATCTATTATTTTTATCATCCTCTTAACATCAGCCAAGAAGTTAAAATATATTTTTCTCCAGAAAGAGGTGGATTGCCTCTATGCAAATATGGAAAGGCTGCGGGCCAAATAACTATTCTACCTTTTTTAGGTTTAACTCTTTTAGAAAAATGTAAAAATTCTGTTTCTCCTCCTTCTTCAACATCATTTAAATATATAGAAAAAACAAAAGCCCTTGATTCATTTTCACGACCCTTACCGTGTTCTATATGCCAAACATGATAACCTTCTGTTGGTAAAGTTTTTTGTATCTTTAAATCTGTAAAATGAAAAGGAACTCCGTAAGCATCAGAAGCTCCTACATTTTTTACATAATGATTCCATGCCATGTCAAAATTTACCATCATTGGTTTTAATGATTCCCACCAAACATCAACGTTGTTGGGAGCTGCAAAAAATTGTTGATCTTGTTTTTGTGTAACAGGAGATTGTTCAAAAGCTAGTCTGTTAACAGTGTTATTAAATTTATTTTGTTGTTCAAATAATTTAATTGCTTTATTACATTCTTCTTTAGTAATATAATTATCATATGTACCAATAAAATTGGTTATATTTACTGTTTTTTCTATCATCTTTGTTTCCCTGTTGTTTTAAAATAATTATCATAAGCATGATGTGTAAATGGACCTTTTTTATTTACATAATGTAAGAATACTTGAGCCATACCTTTCCCTTTATATATTCCAGGACGCCAATGTTTTTGATCACAACCAGCATATAACACAGCATCTCCTTCCTCTAATTCAAATGATGTACCTTCAACTACAATAGGCCAGTTATCATATTTTTTTATACAAGCAGTAACAGATATCTCACAAGATGGTCTATCTACATGTTTTTTTAAAGTTCCACCGAATACATAATATCTCCAATAAGCGTAAGTAGGAAATAATTCTAGATTAGATTCTTTTTCCACAGTAGATAGTTTTGTATCTAATAAAGCATTCATTAAAGAATCATTATGCCATGCAGGAGAAAACGATTGAATATCTATTTTGTAATCTCTGTTTGCATCTAATTTATTGTAACAATATCTTTGATACACATTTAATTCTTCTTTTGAAAAGAAGTTTTTTATTAATTTATAATTCACTGCAGCCATGCTACTATACTATACCTTGTCCCTTTCGTAATAGGTTGAATACTATGAGGGTACATAAAATTACTTGGAAAAAATACTATTGATCCTTTATCTAGTTTTAATTTTTTAATTTCTTTTTCTTTTTGATCTGTAAAAATTAAATTTCCTCCTTCGTAATTATCATTTAAATTCATAATGACACTAAGAGATCTAGGATTATTAGAATAACTGTCTGTATGTATTTCGTATTTTCCACCTATATCATATTTTAGTAAATCTATTTGATTTACCTTATTATTTTCTATTTGAGGAAATTTTGATTTATAATAAAAATGAAGTCTTTCTATTTCTTTTTTGATATAATTCCAATAAAACAAATTAGTAGGTGTATTAAAATTTAAGGTATATCCATTAACATTTCTTATATCAGTCTCTGTCCCAAATGTAACAGGCAACTTACTTTTAGCTTTTTCTTTTGTTAAAGATATTATTTTATCTGTAAATGCAGGAGGAATTATATTTTTTATCTCAACAATTGCTTCTAAATGGTCCATAATTATACTTCTTTCATTATTATAAAAATTATCATAAACAGTCCCTACTGTAAAGTTTACCTAACTCCGGTAAATAAAGATAATTACACATTTTTTGATTTTCAGGTGAAACAAGAGTTTTTGCAGCGTGGAACCCATCATTTACTAATGGTAATCCTGCTAAATTAAATGAAGTATTTAACAATATTGGAACACCCGTAATTTTATAAAAAGCATAAATAAGGTTATAGTAATGAAAATTATGTTCTTTTTTTAAGGTTTGAACTCTACATGTTCCATCAACATGAGTTATTCCTGGAATATCTTTTTTATTTTTTACTTTAAATACATAAGACATAAAAGGTGTTTCATCTTTTGATTTTAAATCAAACCAATCATTTCTATGCTCATATAAAACTGTCCCTGCAGTGGGTCTAAACCACTCTCTATTTTTTAATAAATTTATTTTTTCTTTTGCAAATAAATCTCTTGGGTCAAATAAAAAAGATCTGTTTCCTAAAGCTCTTTTTCCTAATTCATTTCTTCCTTGATAAATAGCAATTATATTTCCCTCGGCAATAATATCAGCGATATCATTATAATTTACATTTTTTGATTTTCTATTAACAAAATGAGAATAATCCGCAGGATCTCCTAGATACAAATTATTGAATTTTTCATTAACATATTCTTTTTTATTTAGCTCAAACAAAGCTGCACCCACTGATATTCCACTATCATCTGCAAAAGGATCTACATATAAATTAGAACAAATATCTAATATTTTTGAATTAACAACTGTGTTTTGAAACACACCACCAGAAACACACAAATTTCTTTTCTTATCTTTTATAATATTTTTTACGTATTGTAATATTACTTTTTCAGTGCTTTTCTGAAGTAGGCTTGCCGCTTTTAATTTATCGTATTTTTTTAATTCATACAGTAGTGATAAATCAACTGCGAAATGATTATTATTGTTTGTAAAAAAATTGTCTTGTTCAAAATTTGAATAGGATGATAAACCCATTAAAGATCCTGGTTCTTTCATTTTAAATATTTTTACTAAATGTAAAAAAGAATTTCCTATACTTAAAGTGTTTATTGATGTTTCCTTTTTGTTTAAAATTTTTTCTTTATTGTTTTTGTAAAGTTTAAATATTGTTTTATATTTATTTTTTTTAAAATAATAACAACTAATTATTTCATCTCCTTTATTTTCATAATAGTGGCCAGAGCCATCAGCAACTAAAACATAACTTTCATTAAAACCTGATTTATAGTAAGCAGCACACGCATGAAAAAAATGATGTTCATTATATTTTTTCAAAACATTATATGTAACATTATATTTTTTTAAATAATGTTTTAATACTTTTGAATTCGGATCTTCATTAGTTATATTGGCGTAAATTATTTTTTCAATATGTTGATTTTTATATTTTTCTATAAGGGCTTCCATATTCGAACTTCGTTTTTTTTCATCTAATCTTTCTGCTTCTTGAACATAAAATATTTTTTTGTCTCTAATTTCACACACTGAAGAGCTATGGGAATCGTGAAATGCTACTATTCTATTCATTTATTTTATTCTTTATGTTACTTTCATTCTCTGTAAAACTAATATATAACACAATTATGGCCTTAAAAAAAGTAGATTTTGCACCTGGTTTTAATAAACAAAGCGTACCTTCGGCTCTTCCTGGACAATGGGTAGATGGTGACTTTGTACGTTTTAGATATACCGCACCTGAAAAAATAGGTGGCTGGGAACAACTAACTGCTGCATCTTTAACTTTACCAGGAGCAGCAAGAGCACAATTAACTTGGACCTCTTTAGCAGGTGAAAAATATGCAGCCATAGGAACTTCTCAAGGTTTGTTTTTATATTATGGTAATGATTTTTTTGATATTACGCCGTTAGATACAGCGATTACTGGATGTACTATAACAACTGTTAGTGGTTCAAATACTGTAACTATAAATAAAGGATCTCACGGTTTAGCTAAAGGAAGGTATGTAACATTATCTAGTGTAACAGTTACAGGTGCATCTGATTTTACAGCAGCAGAATTAGAAAAGGTTTATGAAATACAAACAACTCCAGATGTAGACAAGTTTACTATATTAGCTTCTAGAAATGAAGGAGGCTCAGGTATGACTGCAGCTGGTGCTGCAACTGTTAACCCTTATGTTGAAGTAGGTCCTACTTTTCAAACTGCAGGTTATGGTTGGGGTACAGATTTATGGGGATCTAGCACATGGGGAACTGAAAGTGCAACTAGTGATGTAATTTTAGATCCAGGAAATTGGAGCCTTGATAATTTTGGTCAAGTATTAGTTGCAACTATACTTAATGGTAAAACTTTTACGTGGAATGCTGGAGCATCAGGAGCTCGAGGTATTCGAGCATCATTAACTACATCAGGTTTTGCAACAGGTAACAATCCTACAGCCAGCAGATTTACATTAGTCTCAGATCGAGACAGACACTTATTTCATTTCGGAACCGAAACAACTATTGGAGATACAACAACTCAAGATCCTATGTTTGTAAGATTTTCTAATCAAGAAGATTTAAATACTTATTTACCAACTGCTACTAACACCGCAGGAACATTTAGACTTGATACTGGTAATGAAATTAGAGCCGCTCTTCAAGGTAAAGATTATGTTTTTGTTTTAACAGATAACGCTGCTTATGTAATTCAATTTGTAGGTCCTCCCTTTACTTTTAGTGTTAGACAAGTTGGTACAAACTGTGGATGCATAGGACAACATGCAGCTTCTTATGTCAATGGCGCTATATATTGGATGTCTAATGAAGGTGGGTTTTTTATGTATGATGGTACTGTAAAAGCCTTACCTTGTTTAGTAGAAGACTTTGTATTTACAACACAAAATGGAAATTTAGGTCTTAATTTTAATTCCTCTGATGTAATTTTTTCTGCACCAAATTCTTTATATACTGAAGTAAATTGGTTTTATCCAAAAAATGGATCAGAACAAATAGATAGATGTGTAACTTACAATTATCAAGAAAATGTTTGGACTACTTCATCATTAGATAGAACTACTTACGCTGATCAAGGTGTATTTGACAAACCTTATGCAACAGATTACGAATCTACAACCACTCCAGTGTTTCCAGATATTTTAGGTATTACCAATTTATATGGAGCGTCTATCTACTACGCTCATGAAGTAGGAAATGATCAAGTTAATAGTTCAGGCAGAAGCTCAATTAATGCTTTTATTAGATCTGGAGATTTTGATATTGATGATGGAGAAATATTTATGTCGATGAGAAGATTTATGCCAGATTATAAATTTTTAGTAGGTAATTCTAAAGTAACTTTATTTATATCGGATTACCCTTCAGATGCTCAATCAAGCTCACCTTTAGGTCCCTTTACAATAACTTCTACCACTGATAAAGTGGACACTAGAGCAAGAGGAAGATTACTATCTTTAAAAATAGAAAACGATGCTGCAGGTGAAACATGGCGTTATGGTAGTTTTAGAATGGATGCTCAACCAGACGGGAGAAGATAATGACAAAAAGATTAAACATTAAAAAAGCAATTAAGAAACCAGGTTCTTTAAGAAAAGCTTTAAATATTAAAAAAGGTGAAAAGATACCTTTAGACAAACTAAATAAGGCAGCTAAAGCTAAAGGTAAATTAGGTCAACGAGCTCGTTTTGCTAAAACATTAAGAAAAATAAATAGAGCGTAATGGCTAAACTAACTAACTATATACCTGAACCTAAACAAGAATATGACGCAGAAAATCAAAGACAAATTATTGAGTCAATGACTACAATGAAACAACAACTTAATTTTTCTTTTCAAGAAGATTTAAAAAATGAACAAGACGCTTTTAATTATTTTTTATCATGACAATACAATATAAAAACGCATCTAAAATATTAGACGGAACGGCTATGACAACTCTTTTAACTATATCTACGTCCGCTATAGCTATTATAAAATCTGTATATGTATCCAATAACAGCACAGGAGCTGTATTAGTTAATTGTGATCTAAGAGATTCATCTGCTAGTACAGATGTAGAATTTTTTAGAAAAGACATACCTGCTACAAGCACAGTCAATGCCACAGAACAGGGGTTGAATTTAGAAGCAGGAGATGCTATAAAAGCTCAAGCAGAAACCGCTAATAAACTTGAAGTAGTAGTTAGTTATGCGCTTATAAACAGAGAGAATGAAAACGGATAATATACATAAAATAGATTGTACAACGATAACAATTTATAGAAACACAAAAACAGGCAAAACGTCTAAAGAGAAAGTAGAGGGTCCTGATATTGTAACCGATGTTACAGTTCACGTCTCACCGAAAGGATTGGATGTTTTCCAGAAAGTTATGAATGAAAATAAGAAACCAAAGCCCTAAAGGTGGAACTGAATTACAACTAGGTTTTTTACATCAATACGTAGATAAAAATTTATTAGATCAAGTACAAATTTGTACTAGCGTACCGGGTAAAGTTCCCATTGATCCTAATAAACTTAATATACTTTGGCAAAAAAATTCTTACGATCAACCGAATTTATATCCGTGGTTTAAAGATAAAGCTAATCATCACAAATATGATTGGTATGTTTTTAATTCTCATTGGAATTATGAAAAATTTAGAATGATGTTTGGTATCCCTACTGAAAAATGTGTGGTTATTAAAAATGGAGTTGAGAAAATAAAACAATCTCCACATTATGAAAAGGGTAAACCTATTAAAATAATTCATCAGAACACACCCTGGAGAGGATTATCTGTTTTACTTGGTGCAATGCAATTAATTAAAAACCCGTTAATTACTTTAGATGTTTATTCTTCCTGTGAGGTATACGGTAAAGAGTTTCATGAACAAAATGATTTTAATTATAGAGCATTATATGACCAAGCTGAGTCTTTATCTAATGTAAATTACATTGGTTATAAACCAAATGAATATATTAGAGAACATTTACCAAATTATAATATGTATGTTTATCCTAGTATCTTCGAAGAGACTTCTTGTATTTCTTTATTAGAAGCAATGTCTGCGGGACTATATAGTATTGTAACCGATTATGGAGCTTTGTTTGAAACAGGAGCAGAGTTTCCAATGTATATTCCTTATGACAGTAATTACAAAGCGTTAGCAGAAAAGTTTGCCTATGGTATTTCTGCCGCTGCAGAAACTTTACACGAGCCGCAGATACATAGTCATTTAACCACTCAAGCTAATTACACTCAGATATATTATTCTTGGCCTAAACAAGCTGCTTCGTGGAAAACATTTTTAAAAGGAGCTCTTAATGCCAAAGCCAAATGAACCAATATGGTTTAACGTAGATAAAACCGAAACAGCAAACGATGATACCTATCAAACAATTAAAACTAATAAGGTAGAAAATAAAATGGTAGAAATAAACTTAGGTACTTCACCTCACAAGATAATGGTATGCACTCCTTGTCATAGTGATGTCAGTATGCATTACTGTCAAGCTGTGCTAAAGTTTCAAATGGCGTGTTCCAAAGAAGGAATACAATGTAGTTTTACATTACTTAAATCATCTTTAGTTACACAAGGTAGAAACTTATGTGTAGCAGAATTTTTAAATCATGAAGATAAATATACTCATTTATTGTTTATAGACTCTGACATTGATTTTGATCACGAGCCTATTTTTAAAATGTTAGAGTTTGATAAAGATATAATTAGCTTACCCTATCCTATGAAACTTTTAAGTTGGGATAAAATATGGCGAAGACTCAACACTAAAGAAGATGCTATCAGTAATGAAAAAGACTTGGCTACGGCAGGATTTACCTATCCCGTTAAAGTAGAGGACCCTAATTCAATAACCGTGGACAAAGGATTAATGGAGCTCACTCATGCCCCAACTGGATGTATGTTAATTAAAAGAAATGTATTTGAGAAAATGATTAAAGAATACCCTCATTTAGAAATATATCAGCCTACCAATATTAATGGTAAAGAGGTTAAAAAAGATAATATGTACAATTTATTTGACACCTTACATGACACTAAAACGAAGAGATATTTTGGAGAAGACTTTGGATTCTGTCAAAGATGGACGGATATAGGTGGTAAGGTGTACGCTTACATAGATGCTCCTATAACTCACGTTGGAGAGTATTGTTATAAAGGTCGATTTAGAGATGATTTATGGCAAGCAGGAAGACCTGTCAAATCGGTTGACGATAGTAAAAAAATCAAATAAAGTATCATATTTACAGGATTTCTACGCCTGCTTAACAGTATAAATATATTTAAATTATGGCGATATCTAGATCTTTAATGAACAGACAATTACAAGCAGACGGTGGGATAATGCAAGTTGCACCCAGAGAAAAATTTGGCTTAGGTAGTAAGCTTAAAAAGTTTGTTAGAAAAATTATACCTAATGAAGTAGCAGATATAGCAGTCAAAGCTGCTCCTTTTGTTGCACCCTTTAACCCAGCAGTTGCAGCAGCAATGGCGGGTCTTGGCAGTTTTGATCAAACTGGTAAAATAGGGTCATCACTTAAAAGAGGTGCATTAACTTATGGTGGTGGACAAGCTGCTAGATATTTAGGTGGAGCAGGTTTTCAAGGTAATCCTTTTGGAGATGGTGGAGCTTTTACAGGCAGTGGATTTAAAAGTGGATTTAGTACCCCTTTTGGTAGTGACACTGGTCTTGGCAAATTCTTCTCGAACCGAGGAACTGAAGGTGTTCAAGCTATTGATAGTTCTAAACCTTTAAAAAAACCTCTTAACATACAAGCAGGAGATGGATCAATTGATTTAGCTACAGGTGGAGCTGATGGTTTTGGAATAATACAAGATACAGTGGTAGATAAATCTATAGTAACTCAAAATGATCCTGGATTTTTAAAAAATTTATTTGATGGAATAAGTAATCAAGATTACGGTAAAGTTGCTAAAACAATTGGAGATGGAGCTAAAAAATTTGGTAAAGCTATGTTTACAAATAAAGATGGTTCTATTGACAAAGCAGCAGTAATGGGAGCAATAACTTTTGCAACTTCATACGCAGAAGCTTTGGCGTTAGCTAATGATGCAGGTATGGATCTAACTGAAGAAGAATATAACGAAGCTAGAAAAGACGAAAAAAAAGCAGAGTACGCAGGTTACTTAACTAATTTTTTTGCGGGTAAAAAAGATGGTGGCAGAATAGGATTCGAGTCTGGTGCTAATGAAATGATAAAAACACAATTACTAGAAGAAATTATGCCTGACACAAGCACAGAAGACTTTGTAATTATAATGACGGAAGATGGACCAGTAAAAGTTAAAAAATCCGATCTACCTCCTGAGTCTATGATGATGGATACTAGTACAGGATTTGGAACTAACATTACAAGAGTAGATAGAAAATTTGGTTCACCTAAAGAAGGTGAGTCCGAAGTAGGTATCATGACTATTGACGTTGAAGCAGGTGATGATGAAGACGAAGAAGATATGATGATGGCCTATTCAGATGCAATCTTTAACAGACCAGAAAAAGCAGCTTTATTTAGAGCTTTAGGAGATCCTAAAATAAGACAAACAACTAAATCATTTAAAAATTTAAACAACATTCTTAAAAATCCAGGTATGTTTCCAGAAGATGAATTAGTGTTAAAACAATATTTAAAACTAAAAGGTTTTAAAGACGGCGGAAGAATAGGTTACAAAAGCGGTGCTAATAGAGTATCAGAACTATTAATTTTAAGAGATGAAAAAGTTGGTAAAGGTGAAGATGTATCTGACATTGAAGCAGAGATATTCCAATTAACAGGTAAAACATTTAAATCAGTTGGTGGTATAAGTGATATACCTACCGGTAAAATGAGAAAAAATAATGCTGGTGTAGTTGAAAGAGACTACAGAGATGAAGGTGGTTTTGTACCAGTTGGTATTAAAGAAAGAGCCGATGATGTACCAGCTATGTTATCTAAAAATGAATTTGTAATGACTGCTGATGCTGTACGTGGTATTGGTAATGGCAGCGTTGAAGAAGGATCTAAGAAATTATACAACACAATGAAACAAGCAGAAAAAGTAGGTAAAGCATAATGGCAGATACAACTACATATACTAGACGAGCCCCTTATATAGAAGCTGCTCAAGAAAATTATATAGATTTATTAACGCAACAAGTTGGTAGAGCTCCAGGCTCTACAATTACAGATGCTGACGGTAATGTTATAGGCACTGTACCAACGTTAGCACAACTTGGACCACAGGTTGCAGGTCAAAATGTTTTAACTCAAGCTGCTCAACAACAAGCAGCAACTCAAGCAGGATTAGGTCAATTAACTTTTGATCCAACAACAGGAGCTGTAACCGGCGCGGGAGCTGGAACAGGTGTTGCAGGCTATCAACCATTCTTAGATCAAGCACAACAATATCAAACAGCTGCTGCAGGATTAAGTGGTCCACAAGCGTACCAACAATTTATGTCTCCTTATCAACAACAAGTAATTGATACAACTCTTGCAGAGTTTGATACACAAACTGCAAAAGGTGTACCACAATTAGCAGCGAATGCTATTAACGCTGGAGCTTTTGGTGGTGGTAGAGAAGGTGTGGCTCAAGCTCAGTATGCATCGGATGCTGCTGCAAAAAGAGCAGCACTTCAAGCACAATTATTAGGTCAAGGATTTACTCAGGCAAATCAATTAGCACAAAATGCATTTGCACAACAACAAAATTTAGGAGACTTTTCAAGAAACTTAGCGTCATTACAACCGTCATTGGCGGCTTCAGGTGTACAACAATTAGGTGCAGCTGGTACAGGAAACTTGGCTTTCCAACAAGCGCAACTAGATGCAGCACAACAAAGAAATCAATTAGCTTACAACGAACCTTTAAGCAGACTTAATGCTTTTGGATCAGGGATAGCTGCTCAAGTAAGTGGAGCACCAACAACTACAACTACAACTACTTTAGGCGGTGGATCTGTTGGACCTTTATCGCAGGCGTTATCTGCTGGATTAAGTGCTTATGGTTTAGGGAGCATCTTTGGAGGCAGAAGCTAATGAATTTTAAAAGACCATCATTTAAAATAGGCGGATCAACTGGTATAGGACAACTTACACCTAGAACACAAGCTAGAGGCGGTGGAAACATCGGTGGTGGTTTGTTTACGGGTTCTAATTTAGGTACTAGAACAGGGTTTCAAGAAATACTTGGTATAAGTGAAGCCATGGCTGAAGAACTTGCCAGAGGAAAACCTAACTATAGTATGAAAGCACCTACAAGTAATTTAGGACGTTTATTAGCTCAATATCCAAAAGCTGTTTATGGAGGTGGATTAGCTTTAGGAGCTGGTACAGGAACAGGTATAGCTTTATTAGCGGACGCTTATCAAAAAGCAACTAAGACACCGTTAGCTTATCAAAAATTAAAAGAAGTAAGTAAAAGACCTTACTATTTTGATGAAACTAATTTAGATTTTGCAGAAGGTTTAGATGAAATAAAAAAAGCTAATGAAATTGGTGTAGCACCTGGATTTTTTCCAAGAGGTGGTAAAGATAAATTTTTTAAAGACAAAGGTTTAGATCCTGAAACAGGACTACCTAGCAAGGATGTAACTGATGATTCTTTTGCAGAAGCAAGAATTAAAATGACAGATACTCCTAATTATGAAGCAGTAGATTTTACGTCAATTGCTGAAGATGTAATTCCTAATAAAAAAGATGACGACGCTCCTAAAGAAAAAACATTTGATAGTATTTACGAAGAAGAAAAATCTAAACTAGAAAAATTATTAGGTGACGATGATGACAAAGGTATGGCAGCTATTGCTTTATCTGAAGCGATCGGCACACCCGGAACTATTGCAGACAAAGCTGCAGTCCTAAACAAATCGCTACTAGGCATCATGCAAGGTAAGAAAAAAGATAGAAAAGACATTGCTAAGTTAGCGTACACTGCAACTAAAGAAATAGAGAAAGCTAAAATTGCTGCAGGCAAAGAAGGTTTTAGTGAAAAACAATTTAACAAA
>Ga0208434_1000829_pt1 | contig 13671 bp, 18 predicted proteins | sample 13_taG_FD_184086 | JGI IMG/M metagenome (GOLD analysis project Ga0208434, IMG submission 184086) | Marine viral communities from the Subarctic Pacific Ocean - 13_ETSP_OMZ_AT15268 metaG (SPAdes) (version 2) | ecosystem: Environmental > Aquatic > Marine > Oceanic | place: Pacific Ocean | collected... | reverse complement strand
AAAGAATGGTGAGTGGCGGCAGATCATTCTTGAGGATGGCCATGCTGACTTTATTATTACTTCGGACGTTACCGCAGCATCTGCAAACACGGCGTACAAACTAACCTACGATGCAATGTCACACAATCACGGCATTACTCTCGGCACTCCCGCATCACGAATTGTCTTTGAGGAAGCTGGGCAATACGTTCTTTCGTTCTCTGCGCAAGTTTCGTCCAGCTCCGGCAGTACTGTCCACTTCTACTTCTGGCCCAGTATTAACGGAACCAACGTGGATGACAGCGCAATGGCGGCGGCCTTACATCAAAACAACGCAACGCTGGTTACATCTAGGACTCAGGTGTTTACTTTTGCAGCTGGGGATTACCTTGAGGTCAACTTCATGGTTGATAGCACAAGCGGCTTTTTAAACCACACAGCGGCGGTTTCGCCTCGGCCAGCCTTGCCCGCCTCAACACTGTCAATTACGAGGTTGCATGGATAAAGAGCTAGTCAGATGTAAGCCTTGGATTGAGGCAGCTTTAAGCTACAGCGGCGGTACGCATGACTTTGACGATATAGTCTTTGGGCTGCAAAAAGGTACGTTGCAACTGTGGCCTACGCCAAGGGGGTGCATAGTAACTGAAATAGTGGTATATCCGAAGAAACGCGTGTTGAACGTATTTCTAGGTGGCGGCGAATTGGACCAGATTTTAGATATGCACGATGATGTGATAGAATGGGGCAAGGCTCAAGGTTGCAGCGCTCTAACAATGTCTGGCCGATATGGCTGGAAAAAACCATTAAAGGCGCACGGGTGGGAAGCTCAGCACGCCTCATATGTTAAGGAGTTTGATTAATGTCAGGCGGAAAAGGTGGATCAACTTCCTCAACGGTAACAATACCACAGTACATTGAGGATGCGGCAAAGGCTAACTTGGCCAAGGCCGATGAAATTTCGACAATCGGCTACACGCCATATTACGGTCCAGACGTTGCTGCGTTTACCCCGATGCAGCAAGCGGGCTTTCAGAACACAGCCGGGATGGCTGATGCGTTTGGTCTAGCTGGCGGCGGAACTGGCATGGAGGGTATGCCCATGCCGACCACATACGCTGGTGGGTTTCAAGGCTATTCTTCTGCGCCAATGTTTGAGCAATCTATGGCTGAACTTGAGGCTCGCCGCCCCGGTCAGTACGAAGCGCTCAACGCTCCGTTCATTGACCCTGTAACTGGTGCGCAACCTGCGGCCCCATACGGAACTGGCGGGGCTGATGCGCGCGACTTTGGCATTAAAAGTATATTTTCTGGCTCAGACAACACTGGCGCTAAAACTGTGGATGAACAAATGGCAATGTTCCCAGCGGCGACGGGCGCAGACACAGGGGCGATGACCGTGGATCAGCAGAATGCCTTTTTTGGTATTTCTCCATCTGGCACAATATCCGCTGCCCTTCCTGGCGGCGTAAATGACCGCAACCTGGGTCGCCCCGTAAATCAATTCACTGCAGGGGCAACTGACACTAATCGTCAGTCCGGCGACCCAACAAGCAGCCGTCTCCCGGTTGGTAGGTCGGCGCATTCGCAATACGACCCTAACACAAAATCGCTTACTTTGCCTAACGGCGGCGGCGGCGGCGGGACAGACAGCGCAGGCCGAGACTCTAGCAGTTGCGTAGTAGCAACGCACGCAGTTAACTCAGGTGCATTTTCCCCAGCCACCAAGCGCGAAGCCGTTGTGTGGTGCATGAAAGCTCTGCACGGCAAGTGGTGGGGCGAGGCTGTACGGCGCGGCTATCGCTACTGCGGGAATAAAAAAATTAAGCAAGGCAAGGCGCGTGAACATTACGGCGAGTTCCGCCGCTACGTTGACTTTGCTAGTGGCAAAAAGCGCACATTGCGTGGCGCATTTACGTTTACATTCCGAACTGCACAGTTTTTTGCAGTCGGCTTAATTAAGAGGGACGCATAAGATGGGTAGTTCAGCAGCGGGAAGTCCAAATGCTCTCACAATGGGTCCAGCGGTTATGCCGAAAGGATTTGGTTCTGGACCCGGCAAGGGGTCTGGGGCTGGTGGTGGAAGGCCAGCCACGCCGACCCTGTCAACCAACGGCGAGGGCCAATTTGGCCCCAGCGGCTACGCGCCACTTCCGCAGCCGGGCGGTTTCAACGTCAACCAAGCGGCAGCAGGCGGGCTGCAAAGCGCCATGCAGGGTACGCAGGCAGCAATGCGTTATCAACCCATGGCAGTTAGGCCCACTGATTATACAGCGGCCCAGGCGGGAAGCCAGGGTTACGACGCAGCTCAGGCAGGAAGCCGAGGCTATGATGCAGCTCAAGCCGCTCAACAAGCTGCCTTAGCTGCCGATCAAGTACGCGCAGGGCAAATTGCTGGCACCAACCTTGGCGCATACACAAACCCATATGAAAGCCAAGTCGTTCAGCAGTCTTTAGGCGACCTTGAGCGCAGCCGCTTAATGCAGCAAAACCAGCTTGGCGCTCAGGCGTCCGCTGCTGGAGCTTTTGGCGGATCACGCCAAGGAATTGCTGAGGCAGAAACAAATCGTGCATTTGCGGATCAAGCAGCCCGTACAGCTTCCGGCTTGCGTCAATCTGGATACCAGCAAGCGCAGCAGCTTGCCGGGCAAGATATTGCCACTCGAATGCAAGCGGCGCTGGCCAATCAAGGCGCAAATTTACAAGCCGGGACCACAACCGCACAACTTGGGCAGCAAGTGAACTTAGCCAACCAAGCCGCTCTTAATCAGGCTGGGCAATTTGGCGCGGCAGCGGCTAACCAAGCTGAGTTGGCAAACCAAGCCGCCATTAACCAAGCTAGGCAATTTAGTGCGGCGGCGGCTAACCAAGCAGCGCTTGGGAATCAATCAGCACTAAACCAGCAGCGCCAATTTGGTGCAACGCAGGGCATGACAGCTCAACAGCTAAATCAAGGCGCAGGCTTGCAGGGCGCTCAATTCCGTTTAGGTGCCGCTCAACAAATGGGCGGTTTAGGGCAGCAAGCATTTAACACGTCTCAGGCCATTCAGCAGCAACAGATGCAGCAGGGCTTGATGCAGCAGGGATTGCAGCAGCAGCTCATTGACGCAGCTCGCGGACAATATGCGGGCTATACTGGCGCGCCACAGCAATCACTCGGATTGCCACTTGCCGCGCTTGGTGCAACTCCGGTTCCTCAGACTACCACGCAAACGCAAAAGCCCGGCTTGTTTAATTACTTGCAGCTCGGCGCTCAAGCAATGTGCTGGGTGGCCCGTGAGGTTTACGGAGAGGACGATCCGAAGTGGCTTCAATTCCGCGAGTGGGTTATCGGTTACTCACCAAATTGGTTCTACAAAGCGTACAGCAAATATGGCGAAAAAGTGGCAAATGTTGTGGCAAAAGTGCCAGCTCTTAAACTTGTCATTCGCCCGTTTATGGACGCTAAGCGCAAGGCAATGGGGTATAAGTAAATGGTTATGAATCCGCAGCAGCCAAGTCAACCGCGTGGCGGTCTCCTCGGCTTATTTGATAAAGCCATGAAGGTTGATGACGACACTGGTCTTAGCCCGTTGCAAAACTTTGCTGCGGCGCTTGACCCGTTGATCTTGAAAGACTTGCGTGGCGGAGAGGGCATACGTCAGCAGGGCGTGCAGCGTGCGGCGAGCATGTCGAAAAACAAAACTGTTGACATGCTCCGCGCTCAAGGTCGGAATGACTTAGCCGATGCTGTGATGAACCGCACAATTGGCGCTAAAGAAGCATTTAGCGTTTTGCAGAACGAAAAGGCTGCTGATCTGGCGTTTAAGCGGCAGAAAGATTTGGCTGCGTTTAGTGCTGGGCTTAAAGCTCCAAAAGATAATCGCACGGCTCAAATTAAAAACTACGAATACTTTTTGGCGCAAGGTAAAACTCCAGACCAAGCCGCTGCTCTAGCAAAAACTGGTGATGTGTTTAATCTTGGCGGAGAGAAGCCAAACGCGTTTCAGCTTGCTCAGGCTAAAAAACAAGCTGACACTTATGCTTCGTATTCTGAAGGGGCAATGGCGGCTCAAGATGCTCTGGGCAACCTTTCCATTATGGAGCAGCTTGCTTCGCAGCCGGGCTTTTATTCCGGCTCAATGGCAGAGCGGGTTTTGCAGGTTAAGAAAGCGGCTGTCGCAATGGGCGCTGACCCAGATTTAGTTAAAGACGAGGAGTCTTTTAACGCTATTGCTAAAAAGACAGCGCTGGACGTTATGGGTGGGTCCCTTGGCGTTGGCTTCTCAAACGCCGACCGAGACTTTGTTACATCTATGGTTCCGGGTCTTGAAAATACACAAGCGGGCAACGCTTCAATCATTGATATTCAAAGAAAAATTCAAAAAAGAAGAATTGATCTAGCTGTACTGTCGGATCAATATATTGAGCAAAACGGCAACCTATCAGGCTTTACAAAATTTGTAAGGGATTGGGCGGAGGAGAACCCGCTATTTCCTAAAGCTCAAGCCGCACCGGGAATAAGCTCAAACGCCATGCAATTTATGAAACAATAAGGATATATCATGGCAGAATATACCGTAGAGGACTACCGAGCCGCCGCAAAGAGGGCATACGACGCTGGAAACATCGAAGCCGCTGAGGAGCTGGCTCAAGCGGGAATGGCACTTCAAGGCTCTATGCAAGCGGAGCCAGAGGGCGAGATAGACACGTTTGGCGAATACGCTGGAGATGTGGCTGGCGCAGCAGCGGCGGGCTTAGGACGCGGCGCTATTGGTACGCTTGAATTGCCTGAGATGGCTGGCCGATTGCTTTTGCGCGGCGGGCAAGAGGCTCTCCAGGCAGCTGGGTTTGACGTTGGTGAAGACTTGCCAATATTAGACACTAAAACTGGAAGAGTTTTAAGGTCTGGGGTAGAGGCGGTCGGCCTTGGTGACGAGCTTGATTATCGCGGCCAAACTACTGCTGGCAAGTTTGCAGGCACAATCGCTGAATTTGCGGGTGGCGCAGGGGCTTTGGGGGCTGCCGGGACTGGCGCGAAGCTCGCAGGTAAAGCCGCACAGCGTTTATCTGGTGTGGCTCCGGCAGTGGGTCGCGCTGCGCCAAGTTTGTCTGGCGCTGGCTCTTCCTTGCAGAAGGCGGGCCTCTCAGCTCCAGCGCAAGCAACAGCAGTTGTTGCTGGAGCGGGTAGCGAGGCCGCTGGCCAAGCGCTTGAGGGAAGTCCCTTAGAGCCAGTTGCAAGAGTAATTGGGGCTTTAGCAGCGCCCACCGCAACAGCTCGCAGCTTTAATTTAGTGGCAAAACCTTATGATAAATGGATCAAGCCATCTCAAATTATGAAAGAAGTTAAAACTGGAAATGAAGTTGTAGATGCTACATTAAGTAGAGCTATATCAAAGCCATCCTCAGAAACTCAGTACGCGTTTAAGAACACGGCATACAGAGAGGCCGATAAGGTGGGAGACGTTTTTACTGAGGCCGACGTTATTGGACTTTACGCACAATCAGACGATAAACTTAAATCTGGATTTGCAGGTCGCAAATATGACGTTAGGGGCGACGGCCACATTCAAGAGGCTATGGAGGTGCTGGAAAAGTACACTAAAGGAAATTCCACGCTTATGAATATTGACGATATGCGCCAACAAGTTAGAGCAAAGTACGCTAAAGGGATTGATGGGCGAAAGCCATATGATCCAAGAATAAAAGCAATATTAGATGATATTGACGAACTTATAGAAACAAAGGCTCAAGGCTCTTCACTTCTTAATGCCGCACGTTTAGGCCACATTAGGACCAAAAAACTTGAGCTTTTAGAGGATGCTTTAGGAGCTGCCGACAAAGAGGTAAAGGCTGGAGCCAGTATTGTTACGCGATACAAATCCGCAATAAAAAAGCTCGCGGCCAGCAAGAAAGATAAATCCTACTTTACGGCAGATGAGATTGCCGCAATGGAGGGCATTCTTGAGGGCAGCCTAGATGATAAGGTTTTGAGGCAGTTTGGAAAGTTGTCTCCGTTAAACGGCGTTAACCTTATGACAGTTATTTCTAATTTAGGTATGGGTTCAGCGTATGTTGCTGGAGTTCCATACGCTATACCTGCCTTAGCGGGCGCAATAATTGCAAAGCCTATTTCGGAAGCAATGATAAAAAGTCAAGTTCAAGAGCTAAATAGGTTTTTGGCAACGGGATCAGCCCCAACTAAGTTTAAGCCGCAAATGACCACTAGAACACTAGGACTTGCACCGCAACTTCCGCAGGAGCTACAATAATGGAACTTAAACCAAAATCACGCAGCGAAATTGAGGGCATTGTCCAGGACGCAATCTCGGATGCGGTGGACTTTGTTGAGGGCGAGATTAGTGAAGATCGCATCAAAGCTCAGCGCTACTACGACGGCGAATGCAATTTGGGTTACGAAGAGGGCCGCAGCAAAGTTGTAGCCACAAAGGTACGGGATACTGTACGTTCCGTAAAGCCAAGTCTGATGCGCATATTCCTCAGCACATCTAAGCCCGTTGAGTTTGTTCCGCAGGGTCCAGAAGACGTGGCAATGGCCGAGCAAGCCACGGAGTTTATGCACCATGAGTTTACCCGGTTGAACGGGTATCGCGTTATGAATGACGCCTTCCAAGATGCGCTGGTAAAAAAGCAAGGTATCGTGAAGGCATACTGGATGACATATCCAGAGGCCGAGATTTACACGTTCACCGACCTATCTGACGATGAGTACACATATCTCATTCAAGACGATAGCGTGACTGTGCTTGAGCATACTGCCGAAGTGTCGATTGAGATTGACCCGATGGGCATGGAAATCGAGCTACCTATTCACAGCGTTAAGCTCAGCCGCCAGAAGGAAATGGGCGAGCTGTGCATTGAGAGCGTGCCGCCGGAAGAGTTTTTCATTAACCGTGACGCCCGTAGCCTCACAGACGCTTACGTTGTAGCCCACCGCACAGATATGCGCGCAGGCGACTTGATTGCGATGGGCTTTGACCCAGACGTGGTACTTAACTTGGACAGCTTTGAAAGCGGGTCAGACATGACCGAAGCTGAAATGTACGAGCGCCGTGGCTATGACATGGATACGTCCGATGAGGATGAGCAAGACCCGTCCATGCGCAATGTTGCAGTGACAGAGGCGTATATGCGCATTGACGTTGATGGAACTGGTATCCCGGTTTTGCACAAGATTATATGCGGCGGCACATCATACGAAATGCTTGACTTTGAGCCATGCGATGAGCTGCCGTTTGCTAAGTTTGAGGTGGACCCAGAGCCACACACATTCTATGGCCGCTCACTGGCCGAGATTGTTATGGATGACCAGGACGCAGCCACGTCTGTGCTGCGCTCAATCCTTGACAACGTGGCGATGACAAACAACCCACGCCTCGGCATTGTTGAGGGTGCAGTCAACATTGACGATGTACTCAACAACGAAATCGGCGCAATCGTGCGTATGCGCGCTCCTGGCTCAGTCCAAGAATTATCTGTACCATTTACTGCCGGGCAGACACTTGGCGCGCTGACATACCTAGATGGCCTCGTAGAGAGCAAGACGGGCGTGTCACGGGCCTCAATGGGCCTAGACCCTGATGCAATGCAGTCAACTACAAAGGCCGCTGTGCAGGCCACTGTGCAGGCCGCAGCGGGTCAGGTTGAGGTTATGGTGCGCAACCTTGCTGACGGTATGCGCGACTTGTTTGGCATTATGCTGCGCCTGATGAGCAAGAATGTTGACGAAGAGCAAATGATGCGGATGAACGGCATGTTTGTGCCAGTTGACCCGCGCGTCTGGGATCAGTCAATGGACGTGAGCATAAATGTGGGCTTAGGCACTGGCCGTGAGGAAGAGAAGGCAATGGCGCTCAACCAAGCTCTGCAAATGCAGACGATGGTTTACCAGAACTACGGCCCGATGAACGGCCTAGTTAGCTTGACCAACATTCGCAACACACTGGCCGACCAGCTGGCGGTTACGGGCATAAGAAACGCTGACCGCTATTTTGCGCCAATGACGCAAGAGATTGAGCAACAAATGTTGCAGATGCAGCAACAAGCTCAGGCTCAACAAGGTCAGGCGGCTGATCCAAACGCTGCGTTCTTGCAGGCTGAGCAAATGAAAGCGCAAACAAAGGCTCAGACCGACATGGCTAAGCTGCAACTTGAAATGCAGAAAGCAGCGGCCAATGACGATCTCAAGCGAGATCAAATGGCGCAAGACTTGATGGTGGACGCGGCAAAGATTTATGGCGAATACGGCACAGCCGTTGACGTGGCCCGCGTGAAGGCTGAGCAAGATAAGATGCGCATGATTGGCGGCATGGCACAAGGGACACCGCAACAATGACAACAGAAATACGCATAGAGGCCGATGAGGCACGTCGATTGAAAAACGACACTGCATTTAAGCAGTTTATGCAGGGTGTGCGCGAAAACCAAATGCAGGTTTTCGCAAGCAGTGGGGTAGCTGACGTGGCTGCCCGTGAAGAGGCGCACGCGATAATTCGTGCGCTTAACCAGATCGAAGTGACACTTGACGCTGCGCTTGCAGCAGAGACACTTTTGGATCGCAAACAAAGGAAGTAGTACCGATGGAATCGACTACCCTAGAACAAGCCGCAGAAAGCCTGCTGGCACCCTCAGAGGAAACTTCTGAGGCCAATAATTTTGACGAAGCTGTGGACGCAATGATTGAGCCTGATGACGATCAGACTGAAGAGGTTGAGGTTGCAGACGACGAGCAAAATGACGTTGAAGCATCCAGCGAAACCCAAGACGATGATCTTGGTGATGTAGAAATTGACGATGATGACCTAGTAGAAGCACCAGCTGAAGACACCAATGTTTTCTCCGTTAAAGTTGACGGCAAGGAAGAACAATGGACACTGGATCAGTTAAAGCAATCTGCTGCGGGACAAGCGGCAATTAATAAACGGTTCCAAGAAGCTGCCGAGGCGCGAAAGCAAATCGAACAGCAGGCAGCCGTATTGCAACAGCAGCAACAGCAAGTCGCTGCTTTGTATCAGCAAGCACAAAATGGTGGACTGCAAGCTCCGACCCCGCCAACACGCGAGACCTTCGAAAGTGACCCAATCGGGTACATGGAAGAAAAGCTCAAGTATGACGAGGCCAAGGCACAGTACGACCAAAATATGTTCCAGATGCAGACTATGCAGCAGCAAAACATGCAAGCTCAGCAAGAGGCGCATCAAGCCTATCTTGCAGAACAAGCACAAGTTTTGACGCAGCATATTCCTGATATTGCCGATCCTGAGAAGGGTGAGGTGATAAAAAACGCATTGGTTAAAACGGGCATGGACTACGGCTTTAGCGCCGAGGAAATGCAAGGCGTGACTGATGCTAGATATGTGCGGGCATTAAATGATGCGCGTAAATATCGTGAGCTGGTGGCAAAACGCAAATCAGCACAGTCCAAGGGTGAGAAAGCCCGGCCTGTGGTGAAGTCTGGTGCAAAGAAGCGTGTTGATAGTAACGCTGCAACTCGTAAAAAAGCGCAACAGCGCTTGCAGAAAACTGGCTCTATGGAAGATGCACTGAGCCTGATCTTAAATCAGTAAGTCTTTGAAAGGACACACTAATGGCACAGCCAACCAATACATTTGATACCTATGATTCCGTAGGTATCCGTGAAGACCTCAGCGATATTATCTATAACATTTCGCCAGAGGAAACTCCCTTTATGAGCAAGTCTGCAAAAAAGGGCGCAAAAAACACTTTCGTAGAGTGGCAGACAGACAGCCTCCGTGCTTCTACTACCAACGCTCATATTGAGGGTGACGCAACTACTGCCGAAGCTCGCGCAGCAACAACTCGTTTGGGCAACTACACGCAAATCTTTAAAAATGCGGTCGTAGTATCAGACTCCGACGATAGTGTTGATAACGCAGGTCGCGCAAAAGAAATCGCATACCAAACCTTGAAGATTGCCAAAGAGCAAAAATTGGACATCGAAAAGGCAATGTTTGCAAACAACGCTCGCGCGGCTGGTAACTCCACAACAGCCCGTGAACTTGCTGGCGCACCAGCTTGGTTGACAACAAACACTGTTGCCGGTTCCGGTGGTGCAGACCCAACCGGAGACGGTACAGACGCCCGTACAGACGGCACACAAGCTGCTTTCTCACAAGCCAACTTTGACACTGTTATGCAGTCAATCTGGGTTGCTGGTGGTAAGCCGGACACAGTGTACCTCTCTGCATTCCAAATGAATGTAGCTCTGGGCTTCACTGGTAACAACAACCAGCGTTCCAGCGTACAAGCTGGCGATGAGCGCGTTGTTAAATCCTTGGCAGTATATGTAACCCCTTGGGGAAGCGTAGAATTTATGCCAAGCCGTGAGAACCGTTCGCGCGACGTGTTCATCATGCAGGATGATATGTGGGAAGTTGCTTCCTTGCGCGGCACGAAGAACGTGGCGTTGGCCAAGACTGGCGACAACACTACTCGCCAAGTTGTGACAGAACTCACACTCTGCGCCAAAAATGAAGCTGCAAACGGCATCATTGCCGACTGTACAACTTCATAATCTAACAGATGGGGGCGGGAGACTGCCCCCATTTTACTTTAAGTGGAGACTGATATGACAAAAGCTACAGTGACCGTTGCAAATGTATTCACATCTGCCGGAAAGTTTTTAAAAGGCGACGTGGTTGACCTTCCCGCTGACGAAATAAAAGCAATCAACGAGATCCGCTTTGGTGCGCTTGAGGCTGAGAAAAAGCCAATGTTTGCCAAGAAGGCTAAAGCCCCGGCAAAGAAAAAGCGTGCGCGTAATGAGAATGGCACTCTGCGTGCTGACGATCCATCAACGATCCACATCAACGAGGCTTGGGTCAATGATTAACACCTCAACTAAAATATCTGAAAAGATCACGTTTGATGACAGTGACAACATGGTCATCAAACGCACCTTTGACGCGTCTCACATGCTCAAGGATGCAGCACAGGCCCGTGAGGTGACGCAGAATAGCTTTGGCTCTGACTACAAGCACGTTGGAAATGTTGACATGGCTATGCTTGCCGTATGGCTGAAAGAGGCAGGAGTTGCTTGGACGGATACACAGGCCGTCAAAGATGTGTTAAAACGTAAGTTAGCAAGCAACGAATTCAGCGCCCTCCGGGTCTGGAAAGGCAGTTACTAAAATGGAAATGGACGCGATCTTGAACATACTTTTTGGCGTTATAATTGCTGGCATTGGCTGGTGGTTGAAGACGCAACGAGAAGAGCTAGATCGCCTCCGCATCTTGCTTAACCGAACCCGCGAAGAAATGGCCAAAGAGTATGTCACGAAGTCGGACAGCTCTGAGGTGCTTTCTCAAATTATGAATAAGTTTGACCGCCTAGAAGAAAAAATAGATCGACTGATGGAGCGGTAACATGGACCCGGTAACGTGCATAGCCGCCGCGAGCGCTGCGTACAAGGGTATCAAGAAAGCCGTGGATTTTGGCAAAAGCGTCCACGAAATGTCTGGAACCATATCGCAATTTGCTAAGGCCGCGTCTGATCTGGACTTTTTAGAGAAAAAGTCACAAAAGCCTCCGCTGTATAAAATGTTTAGCGACAATGAAGCTAACGCTTTAGAGATATGGTCGCAGAAGCAAAAGCTGGCTGAATACCGCGAGGATTTGCGAAGCCATATTTCGTGGCATTATGGGCCATCGGCTTGGGAGGCCATCGTAAAAATCGAGGGCCAGCAACGCAAGCGCCAGCAAGAGCTAGTTTATAAGAAGCAAGAATTTATCGACAAGTGCATAAGTGTGGCAGTCGGAACGTCGCTATTGCTTGCTGGATTTGGTGCGCTGATTGTTGTTCTGTTTTTCTTAGGCGTCAAACACGGGAAATGGTAGATGTGGATATTACTTTGGTTTCAACTTAGCGCGCAGGTGATCCACTTTGAAGTGGGCCAGTATAGCAGCGAGAAAGAATGCTCCGATGAGCTGCGAAAGGCCACTGTGCTTGTCACGAAAAGCAACGAATATCTGCAATGTTTTAAAATTGGAGTTAGCCAATGACTGAATATGACCTTAACGGCAATGGCAAGATTGACCTAGATGAGCGTGAACTGATGCTAGAAGACCGTCGCTTGCGCATGGAAGACGCCGACCACAAGCGCGATGCTCAGCTGCGGATGACGTGGTTTGCTCTGTTTGGCTTGCTGATATACCCGTTTGGAATAGTTGCGGCGGATATATGGGGATATGACACAACAGGGCAGCTCTTAGCTACAATTGCCCCAACATATTTCATAGCCATATCCGGCCTTGTTGCCGCGTTTTTTGGATTTAGTGCAATGGGAGCTAAGAAATGATAGGCCAGATAATCGGATCACTCGGCGGGCTGGCGGCAAGCTACATCGACGGCAAGACTGCCGTGAAGAAAGCTGAGGCTGAGACCAAGATGAAAATTGCCACTGGCGAGATCAGCTGGGAGCAAGCCGCTATCGAAGCCAGCAATAATTCGTGGAAAGACGAGGCGTGGACGGTGGCCTTCATAGCCATTGTGCTTGGCAGCTTCATACCCGGCATACAACCTTACATGGCGCAGGGTTTTGCTAATTTGGATGCTGCGCCTCAGTGGTTCCAATGGGCGATGTATGCAAGCATTGCGGCGAGCTTTGGCATTCGCACAGTAAAAGGGTTGAAAAAGTAATGTTTCTCGCGACCCTCCTCGTATGCTCAACGCTAGAAGCGAAGTCCTGTGTGGTGGTCGCAAACTCAAACAATATATGGTATACCGAGGCAGAATGTCAGGCCGACGCGATGAACTTTGCTTTGAAGTTAGTTGACAAAGGTTTTTCAGTCAGGCCGTATTGCTTCAAAGTTGGAGAAAACACATGAGTAAAGCAAAGCCCGCCAAGGGCAAGGCCCGCGTAAAAGTAACGGCGTCCGGCAAAAGGGTCAGCTACGGCCAAGCCGGTAAGGCGAAGGGCGGCGGCTCCCGCGTCAAGCCCGGCACGTCAAAGGGTGACGCATACTGCGCACGCTCTGCCGCGCAGAAAAAGAAGTTTCCAAAGGCTGCGGCTGATCCAAACAGCCCGCTCAATCTATCACGCAAGCGCTGGAAATGCAGCGGCACTAAATCGAAGAGGACTTAATGAAATGGGACTGTATTCAAACATTCACAAAAAACGTGCGCGCATTAAAGCCGGAAGTGGTGAGAAAATGCGCAAGCCCGGCGCAAAAGGAGCGCCAAAGGCCAGTGCATTTAAAAAAGCTGCCAAGACGGCTAAGGGCAAAAAGAAATGAGCAAGGCAATGGCAACGCTCCAAGCTAAAATCGGCACAACAGCCGATGGTGAGTTTGGGCCGAATACAGCGCGAAAAATCGCAAAGTATTTTAACCTATCCCCGGCACGGGGCGCTCACTTAATGGGGCAGGCGTCACACGAAAGCGGTGGGTTTAAGCGCACCCGTGAGAGCCTATACTATAGCTCACCAGAGCGCATACAGGCTGTGTGGCCCTCGCGCTTCCCAACGGTTGAGGACGCAGAGCCTTACGCCAAGAACCCAAACGGGCTTGCTGGCAAGGTCTACGCTGGCCGCATGGGTAACGAGAATGAAGCGCAGGCGAGTTTATTTATTGGACGTGGATTTCTTCAGTTGACCGGGCGGAATAATTACCGCTCGTTTGCGTCCGACATGGGTGTGCCAAAGGTTATGACAGACCCAGACTTGGTTGCTGACGAT
>Ga0208434_1000827_pt1 | contig 13675 bp, 4 predicted proteins | sample 13_taG_FD_184086 | JGI IMG/M metagenome (GOLD analysis project Ga0208434, IMG submission 184086) | Marine viral communities from the Subarctic Pacific Ocean - 13_ETSP_OMZ_AT15268 metaG (SPAdes) (version 2) | ecosystem: Environmental > Aquatic > Marine > Oceanic | place: Pacific Ocean | collected... | reverse complement strand
AAATTAAAGGGCATTGGAAATAGTTTACTTGGGCCTATAAAAGACAAAATTAGTAATTTCAGTAATCCAGTATTTAAGAAGATAGAAGAAATACAAAGTTATATGGATGTACAAACATTATTACTTAAAGTATTGCCTCCAATAAGAGTAATGATGACCAATGCATTTGGTGATAAAGTTATTGGGCCTTCTAAAATATTAAAAGAAGCACAGGCAATGATCAAACAAGTGCAATTAGATATTAATAATTTAGAAACTTTAGTAGATGATGTAAAGGCTTTACCGGCACAAATGAATGCTTTAGCCAATGCTACAATCAACGACATCTATGCATCTGCAGGATTAGTAGGTGGTTCAATGGCAGACTTTTCTAATCTTGCAAATTCTTTACAAAACGAATTTACTTTGGGTTCTTTAAATGATTTAATTAAAAGTACACCCGGTGCGGCAGTAGGAGAAAGTGGTAGCGGAGACGGTATTACAAACAGAGACTTATTTGTAAACATTGTTGCTGGATTAAAAGAAAAAGGAATTACACCAATTATAGATGGACCGTCTATTATACTTGTAGACGATCAGGGAAATAAGGTTATAGATTTTAACAATGGCATAGGCCCTATAGGAATAAATCTTACAGCAATGTCTTTATCGAAAGAATCAGAAAACAGTATTCATGCTCTTGTAAAAGTTCCTATTAGCGACTTTCAATTTGTTGCTCTTGTAAGTTTTGTAAATCATATTGGACCTGTAAACTTTGCAGGAAGTTCTGTATTAAGACAATTAAACCAAGAGAACTATCACAGAGTACCAGAAATGATAATGAAATGGAGATCTGGTGCTTTATCGCCTAATGCAAGTGCTGTAGTTAAACAGGATTATGTAGATAGAAGACTTTTTGAAGCAGAATTATTCACTACACCAGACTGGGTAAACTTTGATTACAAACCTGGAGAGGGTGCTTTATTGTCATGGCCACAACTTACAACAGAATTAAAGGAAGCCAAGAAGGCCGCAATAGAAGAATTAACAAATAAAGGTATTGATCCAAGTACTGGAGAACAATATTTAGAAGGAAAGCCAGTAAAGAAAGACGACCCTACGGCTATATACGACCCTAAAGGTTAACTATTTTTTAGTTCTTTTTTAAGGTCTGCATTCTCAACTAATAATCTATACTTTTGCTCTTGCTCGTCAGCAACTGCTTTTTCTAGCAATTCAATATGAGCTCTCAAACTATGATTTTCGTTGTTTTTCTCAACCAACATAATTCTTAGTTCTTCTTCTAAAGTATTATTAAGTGTTTTTGTATCAGACATGTTATTTCTCGATTAAGGTTTGCAAAAAATCTGTAACACTATTATTTAACAAAACTCCGCTATGTCCTGCTTCTATAGTGATGTTTTCAGTGTTTTTAAATTTAGGTGGAGTATTAAGTTGACTATCCACTGATATCATTCCGTCGTTTGCCTTTCCGCCTAATCCTGCTAATGGATTAGAACCACTGGTACATACTATATTTGTATGTAAGCCATTGTAAGACTTTTCTTGTAATAGTCCTAAAACTTCTGCCCCAGGCCTAGTATTTTCAAATACTTTTTTATTTCTAAATATCATTGCAAGTATTCTAGCAACTGGAGTACCTTCCCAAGGAGCCGCTATTGTAACTAAATGTTCTACATTTTTAGGATAAACACTTGCATACCAACTTGCTAGTAATCCTCCGAAACTATGTCCCACTAAAATTACTTTTTCTTTACCGAATTCTCTTTGTTTACGCATTCTAAACAATTCTACTAAGTCATATGGATCATCTTCCATATTATAGGAAGGACGTATAAAATTGTGTTCTGGTAACTTTAAAGTATAGTAATTAAAGTTATCTGGCTCTGCATTTGCTCCATGTATGTACATAATATTCTTCATCTTGATATTATACAGTCTAAAATTGCCATTGTCAACTATTAATTAAAACTAGTTATAATGTTTTTGATAAATACATGTATGGCAATATTTAAAGGATTTAGTACGATAGATAAGGTTAGAGCACCATATACTTTAACCGATATAGATCTAGTTAAAAGAGATCTACTCAACCATTTTTATACTAAAAAAGGTGAGCGACTAATGAAACCAAACTTTGGCTCTATTATATGGGATTTACTAATGGAACCAGAAGATACAGTAACAGAAGAAGACATTAAAGACGATATAAGAAGAATTATTGATACTGATCCTAGAGTAACACTTAAAGATATCACATTATATATGATGGACCATACAATAAGAGCGGACGTTGCCTTAAAATTTAATCCGGGTTCAGAAGAAGACGTGTTATATTTAGAATTTATAAATGAATCAGAGGGTTTTGAATAATGGCATTATCACAAAGACAAACTAACTTATTTGCCGCAGAAGATTGGAAAATTGCCTATAAGGCATTTAATAATGTAGACTTTACATCATACGATTTCGATACATTGCGACTTGCAATGGTAAATTACATAAGAACTAATTTTCCAGAAAACTTTAACGATTACATTGAAAGTTCTGAGTTTATTGCAATTATAGAATTACTTGCATTCCTTTCTCAAGCATTAGCATTTAGAATGGACCTTAACAGTAGAGAAAACTTTTTAGAAACTGCTGAAAGAAGAGAAAGTGTCTTTAAACTTGCAAGGATGTTGGGATATAACCCAAGAAGAAATACGGCGGCAAGTGGATTAGTCAAAATTAAGTCTATAAAAACAACTGAACCTTTAATAGATAGTTTAGGTGCTAACTTATCTAACAAACAAGTATTCTGGAATGACGTAAACAATCCAGAGTCTTATGAACAGTTTATTACAATATTAAATAGTGCATTTAGTAATACAAATAGATTCACTTCGCCAATTAAGAAGGGGGTAGTTGGAGGTATAACTACAGAACTATATAGAATTACAAAACAAATTAGTGCTTCACAAACCTTCCCCTATACATTAAATGTAAATGGCATAAGTAGAAATTTTGAAATTGTAGATGGTGATTTTTTAAATGGAAAATATTTTTACGAAAGACATCCAGACCCTTTAAACAATTTAGGATTGTTTTATAGAAATGACGGTAAAGGACTTGATAGTAGTAACAGTGGTTTCTTTATGATGTTCAAACAAGGAACATTATCATTTTCAGATTTTAATTTTAATACACCTATTCCAAATAGAGTAGCAGATCTTACTTCCTCAAACATAAATGAAACAGATGTTTGGGTACAGGAAATTAATACATCAGGTGCTGTAATTAGTAAGTGGATTAAAATACCTAATACAGTAGGACAAACATTAAACTATAATAGTCAAGCATTTGGAACAAGAAATCTTTATGCAACAGAAAATTTAGACAACGATGGTGTAAGATTAAAGTTCCCTGATGGAAACTTTGGTAATATGCCTAACGGAATTTACAGAACATGGCATAGAACCAGTGACGGTGTAAGTTATTCACTACAACCTGACGATGCAAGAAATATTACTATAAATGTTCCGTATGAAAACAGAAACGGTTCCCCTTATACAATGACTATAACATTGGCATTACAAAATGCTGTAAACAATAGTTTACCGACAGAATCATTAGAAAGTATTAAGCAAAGAGCACCACAAACTTATTTCACTCAAAACAGAATGATAAGTTCTCAGGATTATAATGTTTTTCCTTTTGCAAAAAGCAGTAACATACAAAAATTATCAGCAGTAAATAGAACACATGCTGGTCATAGTAGGTATATAGATATTAATGATCCTACAGGCACATTACAGAACATAGATTTGTTTGCAGATGACGGTTTCCTTTACAAAATGGATAAAACTACCAATGTAAGTACAGTTATAAGTGGAAATAATACAGCAAATAATGTTGTAGAGAATATTTTACCCCTGTATTTTAAAAATCAAAATCTTAATAACTATGTTTACGACTCTTTCAGAGATAAATGGAAAAAATACAAAACTAACAGTTTTGATATAGAAAGTTTAGGTGTTAAATGGAATCCTCTACCTGTAAAACTAACAGGAACAACAGGTTACTTTACAGAAACATCAAGTGCAGGAGCGGCCGGTACAGAAAAGGTATTAACAAATACATTTGTATCATTTAAACAGTTCCAAGAAAACAATTTCCTTAAATTAGTAAACCCAAGTGATATGACTGAGTATAAATGGGTAAGAATTACTAAAGAATCAAATGCAGGATTACTATCCTCCGGACTTAGTACATCAACAGGACCATGGACACTTAGTTCCTCTGTTCCTACAGGGTGGAGAGTAACAGAAGTTATTGTAACACTAAGAAAAAAACTACAGGGTTCAGAATTGCCAGACGTTCAAGCACAAATGGAAAATAAAAAGACATTTGGTATAGGATTTGCACCAACAAACATAACAGACGGCCTTTTAGCAGATCAATGGTATGTAATAGAGAACGCAAACCTTGATAAAACTAGCAAATTTGATGTAAGTAACGCAGGAAGTAAAAACAATACTCCAGATGATGCTAGTTGGTTAATATTATTTGAATACGAAGCAGTAGACTTAAATTCTTACAGATACAATGTAACTATTCGTGGAGAGCAATACGTTTTTAATAGTAAAGAAGATATTAAATTTTACAATGTTAAAAATATTAAAGTTTTAGATAGTGATAACAAGGCAAATACAGATAAGATATCTATCACAACATTTAATAACCAACCTGGTAGTTCAGAAACATTTAGATGGTACCTAGACGGTACAGGAAGTACAGGTAATAAATGGTTTAGTGAAGAAACAGGAACCGTTACAGATCCTAATCAATATAAATTAGAATTACCATTAAGATCTAGAGACACAAATTGGTATGATATCGAAATTGATTGGATTAGTAATTTTGGTATATTAAGGGGCGAAGGTTCTGCAAAAGCAAACGTAATTTCTAAAGATTTATTTGTAAATGATGCGACTGTAACACTTAATACATATTTTGATGATGGTGTATCGCCTGAGTTAAGTGAAAACATGACTGTAGCAAACAACATGGGAAGAGTAAGTCGCATACCGGGTAAAATTAATGTAAGTTTTACAAATGCCACATTTGGTTATAACATTTTTGACGGTAGTGGTAATATTACATATAAAGCATATAATCCTACAACATCACAGGTAGAAATTTACCATGGTAATACTATGGTAAATGGATTTAGTAACGCAAACAGCGATGTATATTCTTACGGTACAGCAGGTACAACAGTACCTATAGCACACGGAGGCAGTGGTACCAATTATAGAGGCAATGTTCAACTAGTTGAAGCAAACTTATCAGCAAAAACAGGTACTTTACAATATGGAAACTTAGAAGATAACAATTATCTTTATGCAACTGACATTACTGCTGTTACAAGTACAGATAAGATTAGAGTAAGATACGAAAATTACAAACAACGTCTTACAGAAAACATAGATTGGCATATTGTTGACACGTTCAAAGAAGCAGATGGATATACTGATCCTTCAAAAGTTATTGTTGCACCTTTTGACACAGATAACGACCTAGTACCTGATAAACCATTGCAATTTAAAGATTTTGTTGGGGAAGAAGATTTAGTATTTTTAGAAAACTATTTAGACTATGATGGGTACACATACGAACGTCCAGCATCTGGTGGAATTTTAGATCTTAGAGAAGAAATAGATGTAGATATTATAGGTTCAGGCACAACTGCTACAATAAGTCCTAAAACTTATACAAACAATATAGCATTTAGTGATCTTAATTGGTTAGTTGTTGACGCATACAATATAGTAACATCCAAATTAAATAATACTGATGGTTATGCATCAGGCTTAAAAGTATATGTTGCTGATATAGATAAAATATACCTAATGACACCAAGTAGTACTAATTCAGAACATGTAAACGCAGTAGAAACTACAGATTGTGCGGTGTACAATGGAAGAGGTATGACACAAAACAGTTTACTTCCTGAAATAACACCTATGATATTTAAATGGGAACATGTTGCAAATAAAGATGTAAGAATAGATCCTAGTATTAGTAATGTAGTAGAAATGCTAGTACTAACAAAAAACTATTATGAAGATATTAAAAAATATATTAATGTTCCAGGAACAATTTATCCTCTACCACCGACTTCAAACGAATTAGCAACTGAGTTTGCTGAATTAGAAGAATTCAAGAGTGCTAGTGATACTATAATATATAGAAGTGGTAAATTTAAAAAGATATTTGGTAGTGATGCGAGTCCTGAACTACAAGCAAAATTTAGAATTGTAAAATTGAACGAAGGTATAAGTGATAACGAACTAAAGTCCAAAGTAATTACAGCATTTAATCAATACTTTGATGCAACAAACTGGGACTTCGGCGAAACATTTTATTTTACAGAATTATCTAGTTATGTACATTCTCAACTAGCAGGATTGCTAGGTAGTTTAGTTATATTACCAAGAAATTCTACAGGTAAATTTGGAGACTTGTTCTCTGTTAAGGCAGAGGCAGATGAATTGTTCTTAAATACGGCAACAGTTGCCGATATAGAAGTTATAGATAAAATATCTAGAACAACATTGTCAGGTTCTACATCAGGATCAGTATATACAACAAACAATGCATCAGCAAGTACAGGTCCATATGCAATTAACGGATATTATCCTTTGTATTCAAACGAAACAAATTCAAATAATGCAGGAAACGGTACAAGTCATACTCATGTATTTTACGGAACAACTTTTTACATGCCTAACGGTTTAGTTATGGGCTCAACAATGTTCCATGGCACATATACAGGAAATGTAAGTACAACAACTAATACAACCAGTAGCAGTGGCGGGTCCGGCTCTGGTTCAAACGGAAGTGGTTATTAATGGCTAAAATTTATAAACAATTACCTGAAGTTCTACAGACTGAGGCTAATAAAAACTTTTTTGAAACAACTGTTGAACAATTATTCAGTGCATCAAATATAGAAGTTATTACTGGATTTTTAGGAAAGCAGGATTCTGCAAACCATAATTCAGATGGTTCTTATATTAGAGAAGCAACAGCAACAAGGCATCATTATAGTTTATCTCCAGCAGTTAATAATTTAAATACAACAACTGGTACAAGTGAAAACTTTATTTTTTATGATGAATTAGTTGACACATTAAGTATTTCAGGCGTAAACACAAAAAACCATAATAGATTATTTGCTACAGAATATCAAAGTTTCTTACCTCCAATTGACATAGATAAATTTGTAAACTATCAGGAATACTATTGGAGTAATAATGATTTACCATCTATTACAATAAATGGTACATTAACAAATCCAATTGACATAGATACAGAAGTATTAGGCAAAAAGAATTTTACCTCACCTAACGGCATTACATTTAAAAATGGTATGGTAGTAACCTTTGGTGGTCAATATGTTATACCAGAAAATAAAACTAATAAAGATTTTTATGTAGAAGGTGTAGGCGAAAGTATTACATTAGTTCCTAAAGTACAAAATATTGGTTCACCATATGCTATTGCTATTTTAAATAGTTGGGATAATACTAATTTTACAGAAGCAGACAGTAATGTAAAATACACCGCTGGAAATATATCATCAGTTGTTATATCTAACCCTGGTATTGGTTATGTGAATCCAACAGTAAGTTTTACAGGATCAAATACCACACTTGCAACAGCAACAGCGAATGCTAATGCCATTGGATCTATATCAGATGTTACAGTTACAAATTCAGGTGCAAATTATAGTGGCCAAATAAATTTAGTTTTAAATAGTGATACTATTTCTACAAATATTAATACAGCAGTCACTTATGTAGACTTCTTTGATAACGATCTTAAAACCATTCCTACACCATACAAAGTTTTAGCAATTAACAGCACTACTAATGTAAAAGAAGGACAACTAGCAACAGTAGACGGACAAAGTAGTTTAGTAGAATCAACTACTACCTCTGCAATACAATCTATAGACAATGTTGTTGCTCGTTATGATACTAGTAGAGCAGGTGGTGTTTATACAGCATCAGGCACAACAAGTGGCACAGGATCAGGACAATCATTTAGAGTCACAGTAATAGGTGAGACAAAACTTTTAAGTATACATAGTGTAAATGACAGTTATTCAACATGGTCATCAAATACAGCAATTAAAACAGCAAGAACATCTATTGTTAAAGATAATGTTGCAAGTACATCATCAGGAAACGGTACCGGAGCAACTTTCAAAGTTGTTTATGATAACTTTAGTGGTAATAGTCCTCATGTAGCAGTATCAGTTGTAAATGGCGGAACAGGCTACAGAAGAAACGACACAATTACTTTAGCCGGTAGTAGTATAGATTCTGTTGGTGGACCAAACATTACATTTAAAGCATATGAAATACAAAAACCACAAGGCATAACAGCAGTAGCAGGTGTAACACTTAGCAATAGTAATGTAACAGGTACACATATCGTTGACATGACTAACTTAGGCCATATAGGTAATATATCAACAAGTGCAAATGGTGTTGATGCTATTTTTAAAGTAGTTGCAGACGGTAATGGCAATGCAGTTGTAACAATTATTGACGGTGGTATTGATTTTGTTGACAACGAAACAATTACCATTAATGACGGACTGTTAGGAAGTAATAATTCAGGAACACTAATATTCAATGTAAGTGATGTAATTACATTCGGTGATACTAATATAGAACTTTTAAACGGTGGTAGTGGTCATGCAGTAAACGATGTAATTACAATTACAGATGCTAATTTAGGAAGCGGTGGCGGAAACGATCTTAAATTTGATATTGCTAGGACTGGAGATATCGTAGTATTAGATAATCCTGTAATATTAGACCAAACCTCAAATTCAGCGATATCATTTGTGGGTAGAGGTGCAGAATTCCAGATTAGAACAAGCATGTTCCAACTAACATCAAATGTAGATGGAACATTTATTTCTGGACTATCCTCTATGGCACTAACTGGTGTAGATCCAGTTACTGGAAAATTTTATTTAGGTGGGTCGCCTGACACAAACGAAGATTTCGGTTGGGATAGAGATGCCGATGGTGATGGCGATGGTGATGCAATATGGGGAGGTAAGACAGCACAAGAAAGTCCAGACTATAATGTATTACAAAGAGGAGCCACCAACAGAAATATTTGGAGCAGAATTAATTTTTGGCACCACAGACAAAACTTTTTAGATGCAGGTGCCACAGTACCTGATAAAAAATATCAAGCAACAAGACCTATTTTAGAATTTGATAAAGATATAGAATTATATAACTTTGGTTATAAATTTGTAGGAGAAATATCCGTTGTAAGTAGAACTCTTTCTAAAGTAGAAGTAGACGGATTAGTAACAGGCTCATTAATAGATGATGCCCCACTAAGTGTTGGTACAACAATCATTTTCCCTAACGATGAACCTATAGTTTCAAAACATGTATATAAAGTTGCTCATGCAGGTGGACTAATAAGTTTATCTAAAGTTGGAGACCCTAATTTAAATCCTGCAGGAGTTGAAGAAGGAGAAACTGGATTTGTTCCTCTTACATTTATACAAGGAGACCAAGTAAATATTAAAGCAGGTCTATTTGGATATGGTAAAGAATACTGGTGGAATAACAATAAATTAGAACTTTGCCAGGTTAAAGAACAACTACATCAAGAACCTTTAATGAAGATGTATGACGATAAAGGTCAAGACTTCACAGACGAAGATATATTTCCAAATACATCATTTAAAGGTAATAAGATATTTAACTATAAGATAGGAACAGGTACAAATGATACAGTATTAGGATTCCCACTATCTTTCAAACCTTTTAAAAGTACAAGTGAAATAGAGTTTGAAAACTTTTTAGGTACCGAAGTAGTCAATTCTGGTAATGTCACAAAAACAGATGTTCCAGGATACTATTATTATAAACTATTAAAACAAACACCTGAGTATCATTCTTATTGGAAAAACTCTGACAATAAGTTTGAACAAGCGATAAAAACATTTTATTATGTAAATTCATTTGATGTAACAAACGCATTTAACAAGTTCTTTATAGGATGTAATCCAAAAGTTAATACAGACAATGCTTCTGGATACGACATTAATGTATTAGTAAATGGTACACCAAGAACAGATTTTACCTATACATCAAATGGTATAATAGAATTTACAACTTACAACTTTGTTAAAGATGATATCATTGAGATAAAAGCAATTAGTGATAAAAACGGATTAATAAATGAAAGGTCAATTAGTAAATATGAGACTCCACTAAGTTGGGCACATAATTCTGATAACGAAGACATAACAAGTATTTCCGAACCAGAGTATTTACAGCATTTTCAAAACTATATGTCTAACCAAGACGAGTTTACTGGTAATGCATTAGGAAATAATAATTTTAAAGATACTAGTAAAAATAGTAAACATGCTAAAGATATTGTTAAAGCAGAAGAAGATTTAAGACTTGCATCATTCTTATTAAATGACCAACCTCATAACCTACTAGAAGCATTAAGATTTTCAGAGCAAGAATATATTAGATATAAAGGTAGATTAAGATCAGAACTTACAAAATATTTTACAGACTTTGATACAACAGATTTAAAAACAGATTTTATATTAGAGAAAGTATTAAGAAATGTTGTAACATTTAGTGTTGGTAATAATGTATTCCAACAGTCCTATGTAATTCCCTTTGGAGATAACTTTACTGAAGAAGTCTTCACAATAAACTCTATTGATGTTTTAAATTATCAAATAGAAAAATATTTAGACCTCAGCAAAATAGAAAATTCTTTATTAGTATACAGGCAACGAGGTACATCTCAAATACTTTTAGATATAGACCATGATTACACTATTACAAATACATCAAACTCCATTACAGTAAACTTATCCAGCACATATGATAATCAACTAGGAGATAAACTTTTAGTAAGATTGTATGATAAGGAAAGAGATAGTGCAGAGTTACCGCCTACACCAAGTACTATGGGAATGTTCCCTCTGTACGAACCTAAGATTTTAACTGATAATTCTTTTACTACTCCAGTACAATTATTATTAGGACATGACGGAAGTAAATCGGTATTACTAGGTGATACAAGAGACGACGTATTACTAGAATTTGAAAGAAGAATTTATAACTCTGCTAAGAAAGAATTTAGAAGTGCAAATAGTTTACCAGGATATAATTATACTGATGTTAAATCAGGATATTTTAGACCAAACAACTTATCGCAAAATGAATGGTTTGATCTATTAAGAAATAGTTTTGCAGACTGGGTACAAAGTAATAATGTAGATTATATTAAAAATGAAATATATGATTCCAGTGATGAGTTCACATGGAACTTTAGGGGAACAACTGATTTACCAGGACATTGGAGAGGATATTTTGAATATCATTATGATACAGTAAGGCCTCATACACACCCTTGGGAAATGCTAGGATTTACAGAAAAACCTAATTGGTGGGATACTTTATATATTACCTCTACATATACAAATTATAGTAGTAACAATGTTCCTATGTGGGAAGATTTAGAAGAAGGTATTATTAGAGACGGAGACAGAGAGAACTTTACATCAGGCTTATATAAATCCATAACAACAAATCCATACAGAAGAATTGGTTTATCAAACATATTACCAGTAAGTTCAACAGGAACCTTAAAATCTCCATATGATATACAGACTACTGGAACAACAACACTTACTAAGGCATACACTAATGCTACAGTAAATAATTCTTTAGGATACCTTACAACTAGTTTCTTATTAACAGACGGACTATCAGTAGGGTTTGATAGTAGTAATGTTTATGTAACAGGAAAAAACATTCCTAACTATGCAACTACTAAAATTGATACAACCTTAAGTAATGTAAAAGAAGGAAGTGGTAATTACAATATACCTAGAGTAGACTTGGTTGCTGTTGCTAATAGCAATGTATCATTAGAGAGTTATGCAATTGGTGTCCTAGTAAATGGTTTACCTTTATATAATATCAAAGACAATGCTAGTTGGAACGGCGAAGATGTTTGGCATTATAACAACGAATTTAAAAATAGAAATAGATCAAGTAATACTATTGCAGAAACTGATAGTAACGGCGTAACAAAAACTTACCTACCAACTGTTGATATGTCAAGTACATCTGCATGGGGTAATGCAACAACACATTCGGGTATTATAGGCTGGGCATTTGACGGATTACCTATTTACGGCCCTTACGGATATTCAGATCCTTTAGATGCTACAAGTGATGTAACAAATATTAAAAGTTCGTTTGTACTTAAAGCAGGTATAAGAGCAAGTGGACCAGGTGGAGATCATACTGGTGCATTTGTAGAAGACTACACCTGGGATTCTTCCCTAGCAGGACAAGACGGATACGCAGGTAGATGGAATCAACGAGTTGGTGTAACTCCTGATTCAAGTGGTGCACAAATTAAATATTATGTTTGTACTATAGACGACAGTGGTAAACCAATGTTCCCTTACGCAGTAGGCGGTGGAGAAAACAATGACACAACAAATCAAACTGCATTAACATATGGCAACAGATATTATGCACAACCACAAAACAAAGAACTTAATACATTGGGCACAGGGTATACCAGTTCAACAGCCACATCAGCAATTACTAGTTCTTATAGCGAAACGAAATCTAATACAGTAGCAATCAACGAAGACTGGAGATTTGGTGATGGTGCTCCTGTTGAAAATGCATGGAAATATTCTGAAGCATATCCATTTGCAATTACACAGGCATTGTTATTAGCCAAACCAGGTATGTTCGCAACGATGTTTGGCGACCCAACAAGACTTATTGTACCACCTATGAATAAAAAGGTACTAGTAGATAAAACATCTAGAAAGTCTTGGGACTATAAATCTGCAGATAACTTTACTGTTCACGGCACAAAGGATGCAAACGGAAACTTCTTAACTAATATTGGTTATACTCAATTTATTAAAAGTTATCTAAACTTCCAAGGACTTAACATTACAACAGATTTTTATGACAAATTAAAATCCTTAAATGTAAAACTTGGACATAGAATGGCAGGATTTATTGATAAAGATACTGCTACAATAAGAACAGACCAATACAGTACAACAGGGACATCTACAAGTTTAATTATACCAGATGAAAACATTCAACTAGAGTTACACAATTCCCCATACAAATCTAGGAATGCTTATAGTGGTGTAATAATTGAGAAATCTACAAACGGATATAAAATAAGAGGTTACGATAAAAATAATACATACTTTAATATTTTAGAATCAGATACTTCCGGTCCAAGCCAAAGTATTACAAGGGGCGGAGACCCTGTAAGTTTTGCAAACTGGACATCCACAGTTGCATATCCTCAAAATAGTATAGTAAAATATTTAGATCAATATTATCAAGCAAAAAATAATATAGATGCAGATACTGGTTTTATAACTACTGACTGGACTTTATTACCAGCATTACCAACAACAGGAGGCGCAACTGGTGTTGTTTATACAAACTCTACAGGAATAATTAAACGTATAGATTACGATAAAGAGTTTCTAACTGTACAAGATGTATTTGATTTCCTAATTAGTTTAGGTAGATACCATGCTTCGTTAGGATTTAACTTT
>Ga0208434_1000816_pt1 | contig 13830 bp, 21 predicted proteins | sample 13_taG_FD_184086 | JGI IMG/M metagenome (GOLD analysis project Ga0208434, IMG submission 184086) | Marine viral communities from the Subarctic Pacific Ocean - 13_ETSP_OMZ_AT15268 metaG (SPAdes) (version 2) | ecosystem: Environmental > Aquatic > Marine > Oceanic | place: Pacific Ocean | collected... | reverse complement strand
CAATACTTAAAGTAGACACCCTCCAAGATGCTAGTGGTACTGGCACTCCTTATATCAAAGGTGCTGTGTTGCAGACAGTAGTACATCAAGAAGAAGGTGCTACAACTTTTCAGGCAGGTGGCGTTACAACTGATGAGTTACTTCTTGCTTCTAATGCAGCAGATTCAACTAGTCATTTATCATTAAGCATTACACCAAAATCAGTTAACTCTAAGATACTACTTACGGCAAATGTGTTCTTTGAGGGTCATAATACTAGTCTCCAATCATATACATGGTCTATGTACAGAGACAGTACAAAACTTTGTGCTCCTGCTGCAGGAAACAGAACAAGGTGTATAGCACCAACTTCTGCAGGTTATCATACTGCTGATGCTGCCACTACAGCAGATTCAGTTAATTTTCATTACTATGACAGTCCAAATACAACATCAGCTATTACTTATGTAGTCTCTTACAATAGCCAAGCAAGTACAGGTCAAACAATATATTTCAATAGAACAAAAACTGATAGTGATTCTAATTCTATGGAAAGAGGTATATCCATACTAATAGCACAAGAGATAGGAGGATAATATGCCACTCACAAAACTAAACTCAGCAAGTGTCATTGAACGTCTCCCAGTTGGGAGTGTGATACAAATGCCAACTCCATTAGTTACAACTAGTAACACAGCACATAGCACAACAAGTTTTACTAATACAAATTTAGTATTGTCAATAACACCAACTTCAACATCATCTAAAGTATTAATAACGGCTTCTTTTTCTGTAAGACCTTACCATAATGGGTATCAATCATTTGGAAGGCTTGGCTTGTATAGAGGCTCTACCCTTCTTGCAACTAGAGATGTAAATACAGATGGTGGTAATACTGCTAGATGGATGACTTTTCCATGTGGCTTTGTGCATTTAGATAGTCCAAGTACTACTTCAGCCACAGAATATAGAATAAAAGCAAGAGTTTTATGGACAGATTATTCTTCACAAATAGATGTTGGCGAATTTTATAATGATACAGGTAATGATGAAACAAATCAACAAACACTTATACTTCAGGAGATAGCAGGTTAATGAAAATGGCAATAAAACCTGAACTACAAGTACAAATGGAACTTGATGCCCACGAGAAGGAGTGTGCCATAAGATACCAAGCCGTCAATGACAAGCTAAGTGCCTTAGACAAGCGACTATGGAGAATGGAGGCTATGTCTATGTGTAGCACCTTTGCCATAGTAGCTGCAGTAGTAGCAATAGTAATGAAGTAGGAGTACCACCCACATACATGATAGATCCGATTAGTGCCTTCGCCCTCATAAAAACGGCACACTCGACTCTTATGCATGGGATAAAAATGAAAAAAGATTTTGCATCAATGGCAGGTTCGATTGCCAAGTTTGCTAAAGGCGAGGCTGAACTTAGTGTAGCTAAAGAAAAGAAACAGAACTCACTATTTGGTAATGTGGTCGGTAATGCCATAGACAAGCACTTTCAAGAAGAAGAACGTCAGAGGATGTTCGATGAGCTGAGATCCATGGTCAGGTTATATGGGTCTGCAGGTCAATGGGAACGTCTAGCAGCTACCATAGCCAGTGCAAAAGCAGAACACAAAAAACAACTTAAAAAGCAAGCCAAGATAGACTACAGAAACAAACTCATAACCACTGTTTCAGGAACTGTACTTATAGGCTTTGCAGTCATCTATTACTTAGCAATGTATTTAAAAGGGAGAGTGTAAATGGACATTCAACGACTACGTCAAACTATAACTAAACACGAGGGTATAGAGCTTATGCCTTACCGTTGTACCAGTGATAAATTAACAATCGGTGTGGGTCGTAACATAGAAGACCGTGGTATATCCCATGAAACTGCAATGCAGATGTTAGACGAGGACATCGACATATGCATCAACGAGTTACAACAAACAGTTAGTTATTGGAACGACCTACCCTCACGAGTAAAAGAAGGACTTATTAACCTCTGCTTTAACATGGGTATAAGCCGTCTTATGGCCTTCAAGAAGACCTTCGGTTTCCTCAGGGAGGGAATGTACGATAAGGCTGCTGAGGAGCTACTAGAGAGCCGTTATGCAAACCAAGTAGGTCAAAGAGCTATAGACGTAGCTAACATGATCAGAGACGGAGCAAACGACTAATGGAAAACATGATACTGGATGCATGGAACGACCTGTCATATGTAGAGGGTGTTCTATTCACATTTTGGCTATTCATACTGTACTACGGTAAGTGTTGGATAGATGCGAGGTTTAAGTAATGATTACAGCATTGATACCTGCAGTAACAGGGATACTAGATAAGTTTATACCTGATGCAGACACTAAACAGAAGTTGAGCCATGAGATATCAGTCATGGCCGATAAACATGCTCAGGAGATAGCTCTTGCTCAGATAAAGGTTAACGAGGCTGAGGCCAAGGGTAATTGGTTCCAGTCGTCGTGGAGACCTGCAACGGCTTGGGTCTGTGTACTTGGGTTTTTTGTGAACTTCCTCGTTTCTCCACTCTGTGCAGGGTTTGGTATTAACATTCCTCAGGCTGACACCTCAACCATGCTACCTGTTTTAATGGGTATGTTAGGCCTCGCAGGTATGAGGACTGCAGAACGTCTTAAGGATAAGGATAGGAAGTAATGGATCTAGAACTTCTTAGTTTGTTTCTTCAGACACTCACTGTAGTGGGTGTGTTCGTAAATACAGGTATAAATATTGTATATCGTATGAAAAAGTAATTATTAGCTGTAACACTGGTCAGGCTTAGGTTTGATCGGTGTTTTTTCGTTCTGTGTCCACCCTTATACAAAAAGGGTCTTGATTATTGACTAAAGATCGATTAGTTTAATCATGTGAACTGCTTTTTGGGTTAACAACGGATTTACAGTCTGCTGCCTTTAACCACTCGGCCACCCCACCAAGGATAACACCTTGTTAAATCTAGGGGGTCTTTTAAAACAATCAGTAAGTTCTCGCAAGTAAAAAGTAACTTAAGGAGAACAAAATGACTAAAACTAAACCTACATCTAAGTCTTGGTCTACTGCCAAGCTATTTCATGTTTACTTCAAGGAAATAAGGCTACCAGTGTGTGGCCTTAGATTTGCTTGGGCAGTCGAGGGTTATAAATGGGTTAGGGTTTGTATCCCATTCCACGACATCAAATTTAAGGTGAGACGATCTGTATGGGATCAAATGGACGTTCAGTTAACTGATGCAACTAAGTGGGGAGCAAACTAATGAAAAAGCTAACTTTAAACATCGATAGATGCAGTGCAATTATGCACACAGAAGAGCAATACAAAAAGATTAACATCATTAAAGGCGACAAAGTGGGTCAGAGCCAAGATGCTGATCCAATTTGGTGTACACAATACATGGTCAAAGTTGATCTTGATGTAGCAATGCAGATGTACACACAGTTGAAAGCTCATTTTGAGGAGGCAAACTAATGCAAACATTTAAGCAATTCTTTATGTCTAATGCCGATGAATTATGGAGTGGTCGTCACAGAGACCAAACCGTGAATAAACTCATGATGTTTAGCAACTATAAACACTATGGTTCTAAGGCCTTAGACGACTTCTCAGCGATGGAAATCTCAGACTTCCTATCCTTCATTAAGGTCAACAGAAGGCTCTCAGAGACGACTATAAACCGATACAAGGCTGCTATAAAGGCAGTCTTTAGTTATGCCATGGATCTAGAGCTGATAACCTCAGCTCCTAAGATCAAAATGAAGGCTGAGAACAACGGCAGACCAAGGTCATTTACACCTGACGAGCTAGTGAAGATCAAGGCATTCTTCAGTAAGTCTAAACAACCTAAGATTCAGTACTTGGTAACATTATCCGAGCAGACTGGAATGAGACTTGGTGAGTTACTTGAGATTGGCACAACTGCCTTTGTATCTGCTGATGAACAGTGGCTCAAGTTAGTTGACACCAAGAACGGTGATGACCGTGAGGTGCCTTTAACATCCACCACCCTAGACTGTATCAAGAAGGTGGGTGTCGTTAAGGACTGGTTCAGCCACAGAACATTCTACGACCTATGGGATGAGTGTAGGTTTAGAATAGCACCTAGAGATAAGAACTTTGTGTTTCATGTCTTAAGACATACTTGTGCCTCAAAGTTAGCAAATGACTTTCAAGTTAATACTTTAGTCATTGCTGACATGTTGGGTCATAGGTCTATCAAGACGACACAGAAATACGTCCACGTTAACCAAAATACTAAACAGTCTGTTGCTAAGTTATTAGCACAGTAAAAACATAGGAGAATCAAGATGCTAGGTAGACCAAAAAGAAGTCAGCAGTATGTAAGCAAGAAGGTGTTTTTAGAGCAGAGTGATTGGGAGTTCCTTGGCCGTGAGGCTCATAAACTCTCAAGAATTACTGGTCAACAGATATCAATGGCTCACCTAATTAGAATGGCAGTATCTCAGCAGTTTAAAAGTCGAAATAGTGCTTAGTTGAGTGACGTTGATTTTATGTTATTAATGTTTTTAACATGTTCACAATTTGGAGAAAGTAATGGATAGAATATTTGAGTTATACGAGAAGAAATACAAAGATTATGCACTTTCAATTATAGACATTGAGATAGAACTGCATAAATCTAGATCACTTATGATGAACGGTAAGATATCAAATTACTTTAACTCATCACAGAACCGTAACACCTTTGCTAGAATCATGTCTAAGGCATACATAACAAACAAGCCATATTCTATCACTGAGGTATGTGAATTGCTAAATGCTAACAGAAGTAGTGTAAGCATTATGGTTGATGAATGTGAGCAAGAAGGTTGGATTACTGTTCTTAGGGATAAAAATAAAGCGATGTGTATGGCTACGAAAGAACTGTATGAGGCAATGATGAAGTATGTGGCTTGGAGAAAGAAAAACTCTAAGTCAATAATAGGTGATCATTTTAAAGCAATAGACCAATTAGAAAGCGTATTAAAACATGTCGGTGTTGACATACCTGACATGACTTTTGGAGAGAAGAGGGTAGAAGATGACGATGTTTAGGCATACTAAAAATCTCTGTGTCCACCCATTAGAGAACTTTGGGTATAAAGGAGAATTAAGTGAGTACAATTAGAGAACTACAAAGAGAAAGACAGATGATCACAGAAGGCCGTGATCGTTATGTCAAAAGATCAGAGAAAATAACTACCACCTCAATACAAAATAACCCTCAGAAACTTATATCTGAAGTTCAAACTTTAGTAGCTAAGGATCTTAAGAAAACTATAGATGCAGTAAGTGTGCATGGTAAAAACACTAGTTGGCAAGAAGATTTAAAAGATGTAGATGTCGATATAGTTAGTTATGTCGGTTTGGTGTCGATGTTTGATGCAGTAGGTCGTAATCAAACACTTACTAGAGCAGTCTCAACCATAGGTCAGAAGATTGAGATGGAAGTCTTTAACATAAAGTTAAAACAGTTTAACAAGAAGTTAGCTAATAGAATTGAAACTAAAGTCACTCAAGATCACTCAAGTGAACGTCATAGGATAAAAGCTGCTAAGTCTATAGCTGCTAAAGCAGGTTTTGAGTATGAGAAGTGGGATGACAAGAGAAGGGTTATTGTCGGTACACCTATTCTCAATTCGATACTCAGGGTCTCAGGTATCTTTGACGTATGGCAAACAACCATTAAAAACAGGACACTAAAGAAGATAGGTTTATTACCTGAGGCATCGTTAAGACTATCCGAGTTAGACTTCGATGAAAGTTGGTCTAGTCCACTGTTTGCACCTATGACAGTGAAGCCTAAAGACTGGACTTCTTTCGATACTGGTTGCTACATTGACGAGGCTCTTTCTCAACAGGTAAAACTAGTCAAAGGATATGTCGCTAATGCCCATATAAAGGCCATAGAGCATGGGTTTGAGAAGGGTTCTATACAACCTAGCATAGATGCTCTAAATGCCGTTCAGAGGACTCCTTTGAAGCTCAATGAAACTATAGTTGAGGCAGTCGAGTGGTGTTGGGTAAACGATAAATCTATGGGTAAGTTTCCGACTAGGGCATATATCGAGAAACCTGACAAAGTTGACGACTTCGATAGCCTTACTGATGAACAGAAAAAGGGTATCAGGCTTAAGAATAAGAATATTGTCGTTAAAAACAGACAGATTGACGGTCAGAGGTCAGTCATGGTACAAGACCTTAAAGTTGCTAAGGAGCTAATGGAGTACGACCAATTCTACCTACCTCATAACTTCTGCCACCGTGGACGTATCTATCCGATACCTCACTTCTCCCACCACCGTGACGAACACATAAAGGCTATGTTTGAGTTTGCCAATGAAAAGAAGGTCGATGACAAGGCATTTTATTGGATAGCCATACAAGTGGCCAACACTGGTGACTTTGACAAGGTATCTAAGAAACCTATGTTAGATAGGATCAAGTGGGTTAATGATAATGCTGAGATGATTATCGAGGTAGCTCAGGACTATAAGTCTACTTTTGATTATTGGTCTCAAGCAGATAAACCATTTAGCTTTCTAGCTGCATGTCAGGCCTACTTTAAGTATTTAGTTGAGGGTGAAGGATCCACAAGTGGACTGCCTATATCACTAGACGGTAGTAACAGTGGTATTCAACACTATTCAGCAGCTAGTAAACAGGAGAGAGATGGATCACTGGTTAACCTAGTGCCAAACTCTGTACCTCAGGATGTTTATCAGGAGGTTGCCGATGCCGTATCAAAGGTGTTTACATCTAGTGATGACAAGATGGCTAGAGACTGGCTTAAGTTTGGTGTTAACCGTAAGCTAGTCAAACGTAACGTCATGACATTTGGTTACTCAAGTGAGGTGTTTGGATTTAAAGATCAAATTATTGAAGACACTATGAGACCTTTAGCTGACGATGTACTAGCAGGTAAATACGACCAACACCCATTTGGTGACGATCAGGGGTTTGCTGCAGCTAACTATTTGGCAAAGGCTAATTGGAAGGCAGTCAATCAAGTTATTACAGGTGCCTCTGAAGGCATGAAGTTCTTCAAGACTTTAGCTAGGTTACTTGCTCATGAGAATAAGCACATGAGGTGGACGACACCTGTTGGCTTTCCTGTTGTACAAAGTTACACGAAGTTTACCACTAAGGAGATCAAGGTTTACCTTTATGACAGAACCTTGTTTAAGAATGTCCGTAGTCAGATATCACTACGAGATAAACCACTTAGGACTGTTGATAAGGCTAAGTCAGCCTCGGCAGTATCACCTAACGTGATTCACTCGATGGATGCAGCTCACTTACTGCTAACTGTTTTAAATGGATTACAGAAGAATATACAAGATTATTTCCTGATCCATGACAGTTTTGCAACCACTGCTGCAGACACTCAAAAACTGTATGAAATCATCAGAAGTTCCTTTATTGAGATTTATGATAACTTTTGCCTTTATCAGACGGTTTTAAATTACAACATAAAACAGTTTGAGGATGCCTCTAAGGTAGACCTACCCTCAATCCCCAAGAAGGGCAAACTTGTTTTAAGCGACATAAAAGACAGTCGATATTGCTTCTGTTAAATCTCTGTGTCCACCCATTGAGAAACTACTAAACCAACTTTAAGAAAGGTTAACTCATGCACCCACGAGAAAGGGTGCTTGGGATCGCTCATCTTTGCCATGAAAAAGGCCAAGAGATACCCAAGCACGTTTTAGAAGAGGCAGAGCAACTCGGTATAGATGTTTCTGAATATCAAATAACAACAACCAACAACAAGGAGACTGCAAATGGCAGAGAAAAGACAAACATTCGTGACACATAAGGGAACTGCTCAGTACCCTTGGTTGAACAAAGCAGACACTCAGTTTGATCCTGATGGTGTCTTTAAAACAAACTTACTGGTTCCTCAGGATCAGGCTAAGGGTCTTATGGATCAGCTAACTCAGATTGCCTCAGATGAATTTGGTAAGAAGGCTAGTGGAGCTAGGATGCCTTACAAGATTGATGAGGAAACTGGGATGATGGCTATCATTGCTAAGTCTAAGTTCCAACCTAAGTTCTTTGATTCAAAGGGTCAGGTCGTCACTAACCCACCTAACATCTTTGGTGGATCAGTAATCAAGATAGGTGGTGTTGTTAGTCCTTACACAGTGACTGGTAACAACGGCATTTCATTAAGATTAACTAAAGTTCAAATCATTGAGCCAGTATCGCAAGTCGGTGGAGGCATGGATGGTTTTGAGGCTGAAGACGATGGCTTTGTAGCCGAGGAGTTTGAAGATGAAAGTTCCAGTGAAAACGAAAAGGAAGATGAAACAGGTGCCTCCTCGTACAATTTCTAGAGGTGCCTTAGTTAGAGGTTACAGGTCAGGGTTAGAGGATAAGATTAGTGAACAGATTACAAAGGCTGAGTTAAAAGTCTTTTATGAAACTGATAAAATCCAATACACCCACCCCCCTCGGCAAAGCACATACACTCCTGACTTCAAGCTACCAAAGATCGGTGGCTTTTTTTATATCGAAACTAAGGGTCGCTTTGTTACTGCCGATAGACAGAAACATCTATTGATTAAACAACAGCACCCTGAGTTAGATATCAGGTTTGTATTCTCAAATCAAAACTCAAAGATCTACAAGGGATCTAAAACTACATATGCAGACTTTTGCAGAGCAAATGGATTTAAGTTTGCCCATCGCACCATACCTGAGGAGTGGCTTAAGGAAGGCTACCCACCTCAGATGGGGATGCATGGTGACTTAATCTAAAGGAGATAAATATGGAGGCACACAAATCAGTAGAGCTGAGGAAAGAACCATGCAACGACTGTGGTTCTTCCGATGCCTTAGGAGTTTACGATGACGGACACACCCACTGTTACTCGTGTAATAAAACCACCCAACCCTCACTCCAAAAAGTTGATCTCAAAACAATACAGCCAAAAAGTAATACCTTCAAAAAAGAATTACTCAAGGGTGAAGTTAAAAGCCTCAGACACAGAGGACTGAATGAGGAGACTTGTAGGAAGTTTGGCTACCTATGCCATAAAGACTTAGAGCTTGCCGTTTACAGAGACAAGAACGGTAAGGCCATAGCTCAGAAGGTTAGGGATAAGAATAAGAACTTTAGCATCATAGGTGATGCAAGTAGAATGACTTTATATGGCTCACATTTGTGGTCTACAGGAAAGAAGTTAGTTATTGCTGAAGGTGAAATAGATGCAATGACAATTTCTCAGGTACAGGATCATAAATGGGCAACGGTATCTTTACCGACAGGTGCAGCTTCTGCAGCCTCAAGCATCAAGAAGAACTGGGATTACATCAACGGTTTCGATGAGATAATCTTAATGTTCGACATGGATGATGCAGGTCAAAAAGCAGTTCACATCGCAGCAGAGCTGTTACCTGTTGGTAAAGTTAAGTTAGCTAACCTACCCTACAAAGATGCCAACGAGTGTCTTATGAAGGGTAAGGCAGGTGAAATCATCACGGCTATCTTTCAGGCTAGGTCATTCAGACCTGATGGCATCATAGGGTCTCATGACTTAAAGTCTGAGATGCTCCGAGAAGATGAGCAGTCACTTGTTAGCTACCCCTACCCTCGACTTAACGACATTACAAAGGGTCTCAGGACTTCTGAGCTTGTCACGGTCTGTGCAGGTAGTGGTATTGGTAAGTCAACTTTAGTTCGTGAGATTGCCTATGCACTTCACCAAAGTGGTGAGAAGATAGGTATGATTATGCTTGAGGAAAGTAACCGTAGAACCATGCTTGGTTTAGTCGGTATTCACATGTCTAAGAACATTACTGTCGATAGGTCACTAGCTAACCAAGAAGAGGTGAACTTGGCTTATGACAGTATGGTTAAGGATAAGGCTGAGGTGTTTCTATATGATCACTTCGGCTCCTCAGACGTAGAGTTAATATGTCAAAGGATCCAGTACATGGCTAAGGCCTTGGACATTAAGTGGATCATCCTCGACCACATATCAATTATGATCTCAGGTATGGACAACGGTGATGAACGTAAGATGATTGACCGTGCCATGACTAAGCTCAGGACGTTAGTTCAAGAGTTAGACATAGGTCTTATACTTGTGTCTCACCTTAGACGGCCTGAGGGTGACAAAGGCCATGAGGATGGAGCCAAGGTTAGACTAGGTCAGTTACGAGGCTCACATGCCATTGCTCAACTGAGTGACATATGCCTGAGCTTACAGGTTGACCCTGAAGACAGTGACGGTGATAGCCGTTTCATACATGTACTAAAAAATAGGTTTACAGGTGAAGTAGGCCATGCAGGTGGTGTCTCCTACAACCGAGACACAGGAAGGCTTTTGCCTCAGTCAGAGATATTCTGAGTATCCTAAAAACCACCAGGAATCTTAATTAAAAAGGAGAGAAGTATGCATCAAGTTGTGCAACGAGAGAACTATGAGAATTGCTACGAGTGTGGCAGTCCTCTTAAGAAGGTTAGACACGCTAGAACCAGTCCTAAGATTTGTTACGACTGTAGAGGATCAAGGCAGTCCAGTGCCGTTCATGTCCGTAACATATTTAAAGATATCAAAAAGAATGCAGTGGTCGTTACAGATCCATTAGAGGATGTGTTTGTCGATGATCCAAGGGCATTGAAAGAACAGGAACCAAGTTTTAGAAGGAGTACTAATCGATGAACAATCTATCATTAGATTACTATCAGCATGAGGCAAAGAAGTTTGCCATTTATAAAGAGAACCTCAGTGACGACAACAACGTGATTTACCCTGTACTGGGATTGTTATCTGAAAGTGGTGAGGTCGCTGATAAAGTCAAGAAGATCATGAGAGACACTAAGATGCCTCTCAGGAACTTACCCCTAGAAACTAAGACAGAGATATCAAAAGAACTTGGTGACTGCCTTTGGTACATCTCAATGATTGCCGAGGAACTGGAGTTTGACCTGTCAGAGATAGCTGAGGGTAACTTAGATAAACTCAGCTCTAGAAGAAACAGATCTAAGTTAACTGGATCAGGTGATAATAGATGAATGTAGCTTTGTTTTGCCGTGAGGATAGCTCTTACAAAAAAAGACCTAATTGGGAAGTCTACGATATAAAAAGAGATGCTACTTCATACAATGGAAAAGAACCTGCTGTATGCCATCCACCATGTAGGTCTTGGGGTAATTTATCTCATATGGCACATAATACAAGAGAAGGTGAGAAAGAGCTTGTATATTGGTCATTGGATAAGATCAGGAATGTGGGTGGTATACTTGAGCATCCTAAAAACTCTAAAATATTTAAGGAACTTCCTAACGGTATGCTTGTTGATGAATATGGTGGTTTTACCGTAGATGTTGACCAGTATGATTTTGGACATGTAGCTCATAAAAACACAAAGTTATACATTGTGGGTATATCAAGAGATCAACTACCTGAGCTACCAATAAAAGACACCTCTATACATCTATGTGAAAAAGGTAAAAGAAGGTCAATCTGTGGAAATGTAGCAGGTACAACAAGATGTACACAATACCAAAGAGAATACACTCCTGAAAAATTAATAGATTGGTTTGAATCTGTACTTAACAAAATAAGAAGGGATAAATATATATGAGGCTAGTCTTTGATATAGAGACAGACGGCCTTCTAGACACATTAACTCAAATACACTGCATAGTACTTAAAGACATCGACACTAACGAAGTCTTTAGCTTTCCACCTGCTGACGTAGAGCAGGGATTGGACATGCTGTACAAAGCAGACACCATCATTGGTCATAACATTATTAACTTTGACATCCCTGCCATCGAAAAGGTTTACCCTACATTCGAGACACAGGCAGAGGTGTTAGACACACTTGTCTTAAGTAGAGTTATTAAAGCTGACCAAACCAACACAGATTTCTCCTCCCTAGTTCTCCCTCGGAAGCTAAACGGATCTCACGGCCTCAAGGCTTGGGGTATCCGTCTTGGTCTTCTGAAGGGAGACTTTGGCGAAACCACTGACTGGTCAAGATGGTCTGAAGAAATGCAGAGTTACTGTGAACAGGATGTAGAAGTCACCCACTCACTTTGGAAGCACCTAGCTCCTGAGAAGTGGTCACAAGAGAGCATAACCTTTGAACATCAGATAGCTGAAGTTTGTAACCGAATAGGAGCTGAAGGATGGACATTCAACGAAAGGAAGGCAGGTGATCTTTATTCTAAACTGGCTCAAAAGAGAGCTGATCTTGAAGTCGAACTTCAGACATTGTTTGAGCCTTGGGAGATTCATACTGAGTTTATCCCAAAGGTCAACAACAAGAAACTGGGGTATACGAAAGGCGAACCGTTTACGAAGGTAAAGGTTATCGACTTCAACCCTAATAGCAGACGACATATACAGTTCTGCTTAGAGAAAAAGTATAAGTGGAAACCTAAGAAGTTTACTCCTTCAGGTGAAGCTCAGATTGACGAAAGTATTTTGGCTGCCCTCCCTTTCCCCGAAGCCAAAAAGTTGGCCTATATGTTCCTCCTCCAAAAACGTATAGGTCAACTAGCTGAGGGATCTCAGGCATGGCTCAAGCTATGTCAGGATGGTGTCATTCGTCATAACATAATTTCAGCAGGTACTGTGACATTGAGAGCAGCTCATAGATACCCTAACTTAGCTCAGGTTCCTAGTACTCAGGCCGAGTTTGGTAAGGAGTGTCGTGAGTTATTTACAGTACCTGCTGATTACTCACTTGTAGGGTCAGACTTGTCAGGACTTGAGCTAAGGTGTTTAGCTCACTTCCTAGCTTATACTGACGGTGGTGACTATGCTCAGGAGATCCTGAACGGTGACATCCACACTACAAATCAAAAAGCAGCAGAGCTTGATACAAGAGACCAAGCCAAGAAGTTTATCTACACTTTATTATATGGTGGTGGTGACCTCAAAGTCGGTCAGGTCTTAGGTAAAGGAGCTAAAGAAGGCAAGGCAACTAAGGAGAAGTTCTTTAAAGCCATGCCGTCATTTACTCAGCTTAAGTCACAGGTTCAAACTGCAGCAGAACGTGGTTACTTAATAGGACTGTCAGGTGAACGAGTTAAGATCCGTTCAGCTCATGCAGCTCTTAACACGTTACTTCAAAACACTGGATCCACGATTAGTAAGAAGTGGGTCATCCTCATAGATCAAGAACTCAGGAAACGTGGCCTCGATGCCAAGATCATAGCTTGGGTTCACGATGAAGTTCAAATCAAATGCAAGAAAGGAATAGAAGACGATGTCGGTGATATCACTGGAAGAATGGCGAAAGAAACAGGAGAGTTCTTTAAGTTCAAGATCCCAATCGCCTCCGAATACACTATCGGAAACAACTGGTCGGAAACTCACTAAGGCTGAGATTGAACTCGACAAGAAGACAGCAGAGGCTCTAAGTGGCCTCTGTTTTATTATATGGAATGCATGGACAAGGCCTTTCTCAACAAGAGGCACCATAGCAAGGAACTACCCTGAGCTAGTCGGCATATGTGCCAGTGAGGGGTTAATCACATTAAAATTAGACAACATAAGTTGGGGCAAACACTGGATGGCCACTGACGATGGTGTCGATTATTATAAGGAGATAGAAGACTATGATGGCATTGGTTGATGGAGACTTGTATCTCTACAGAACACTGGCAGCCACTGAAGACGAGACCGACTGGGGTGACGATGTATGGTCGTTAACCAGTGATCTTGGAGCAGCTAAGAAGAACTTCGACAAGCTGATTAAACGATATGCCGAGGAGTGTGGTGTTGACTGGTTTGTACTTTGTTTTAGTGACAAGGAAAACTTCAGGAAGGCATTACACCCTGAGTATAAGTCAGCTCGTAAAAAGATAAGAAAG
>Ga0208434_1000815_pt1 | contig 13844 bp, 10 predicted proteins | sample 13_taG_FD_184086 | JGI IMG/M metagenome (GOLD analysis project Ga0208434, IMG submission 184086) | Marine viral communities from the Subarctic Pacific Ocean - 13_ETSP_OMZ_AT15268 metaG (SPAdes) (version 2) | ecosystem: Environmental > Aquatic > Marine > Oceanic | place: Pacific Ocean | collected... | reverse complement strand
TGTACCTGTAGTACCTGTACCTGTAGTTGTACCTGTACCTGTAGTTGTACCTGTACCTGTAGTTGTTGTACCTGTAGTCGTACCTGTACCTGTAGTTGTTGTACCTGTAGTTGTTGTACCTGTAGTCGTACCTGTAGTACCTGCAGTTGCATCAGCATCAATACCAAAGCTAACACCTTGTTTTTCTGCTTGTTCTTTTGTAGAAAACCCACCTCTTAATACAAGACCGTTTGCTGCAACAATAGCAAAACCATTTGGAGTTTCAACTATGCTAGGTCCATCAAAATTACCTGCTACACGAAGGTACTCTGTCGTGTGTGATGTCCCTGCTTTTTCTGGATCTGTAGTGGATCTTTGTATTGTTTGAGAAGTTGATTGAGGGTTAGAGTACATAGCAGCAGTGGCTTGCCCAGCAGCAGCAGCAATATCATCAGAAGCCATAATTTGATTAAAATCACGAGTATCTTCATTTGCTCCGACAACACCGTGAAGTATGTTACTAGATTGTCTTACTATATTATTATAGTTTGGATCGCTAGTATTTGGCATCGCGCCATTATTTAAAGCTGTCATCAGCTCACGCATGTTTGGCTTGCGTGGGTTAGCAGGATCGTAGCTGTAGTTAGGGTCTACCCAATCAGGTATTTCACCACCTTCTTGAAAACCCATAGACATTGGTCTACCTTCAATACGATCTCTAGCCATCTCGTTATAACGGCCTAGCATAGATGCAGCAGATGGTGTAGCTGCTACAAAAGCATCCATCATCTCTGTATCTGCAGGACCATCATAGCCAAGCTCACTTAGCAGTTGATGTGTTTGTTGATTTGTAAAACCTTTAAACTTAGCCATTTATGTCACCATGTATATTATGAAACCTAGCATTGCTGCCCCAGTTAGTATTATTAGTATTGAAAGCGTCCAAGTAACTATTGCTTCTTGTATCTCTGCTTTACGATACTCTTGATCTTTCTTTTGTTTTCGTATCTTGCCCTCAGTAGCTACAAGCTCATCCCAAGCTGATGGCCCCATGCTGAAACTAATCCAATCCTTTAGCTCTTTTCTCATAGACTCTGCTTTCTTCTTAGCCGTAAATATCTCTAGAGCTTCAGCTTCAACAGATCCACCATTAAGTGCTTTCCACCAAGGAGGGTTCTTGTTTTTCTGTTCAGCGTAGGACAGATCACTCATGCAACCTGCCCATTGGGTCAACTGTCCTGACATATCTTGTAGATCCTTGCCTACTTGAAAGCCTTTCTTTAGCGCATTAAACGCAACAGTCGCACCACCAATAATGGTAACTGGGTCCACGAGTCCTCTCCCTACCCTTGGTACGTATTATTTAAACGTCATCCAAACTGCTGTAGCTAAGAATGTTAGTACGGCTACGGTTCCCATCTTTACTGTTGTAGCCCATATGCTTTTCTTAGTGTATCTCCACGCCTCTAACAAACCACGCATATCTCTGATGTCGTTAGCTGCATCTTCATCTTGTAGACCAAGTTCACGCAGAGCTTCACTCGCACCTTTCTTAGCGGCACGATCTAGCATATCTTCTAGTTGCTCTGGTGTAATGTCAGCCATCTGTCTTATCCTCTAGCTGTGGTGTGTTTGTCAAAGATGTTCTATCTAGTATGTTAAATCCACGACTGTTAGCAAAGTCACCTGGACAGTGCGCCCACTTGTCTGCACAAGCTTCTAGCCACTGCACTGTGTGGTGGTGCTCTGGCGCTTTACCATCTTTTACTAGTTCGTTTTCCCAGTTAAGATAACCAAACACTTCAGCTTGTGCCTGTGCTGCATTGATACCTAAGTCAAACAAATAAATCATGTTACCTTCATCAATGACACCGTTACGTGGTCTTGCACTGTTGAGTGCTTGCTTCATGCAGGTCATAATGTGATACTTGATTTCTTCTAACTCATAGTCTTCTTCTGTTAGTTCCTCTTTACCTATCTTCTCCATCAGGTTGTCGTACTGGTTCGTAAAGAAGTTTAGCTTACGTACTGCAGCCTCAACATAACCACGAGAGCTTGCAGCCTGTGCTTGCTTTTCGTTTATCTTAATCTCTAACATCTCACGTTCTAAATCGTCAGTCTCATCTAGTAGCTTACGTTCTAGCTTCTTTAGTTTTACTTCATCCTTCTTCATCTTGAAGTAGGACTCTTGTAGTGCAGCCTTAGTCTTCTCTATCTCAGCTAGACTGTGCTTGATAGAACGTATAGGTGTGATAGCTGTAACGTCTAGTGTTACACTCATCATCTGTGAGTGAGACTTATAGAAGTTGCTTGATGCCTGTCGTATAGCAGGAGCATGATCTTTGATATTAGCCAACATAGATTTGTATTCAGGCTTTGACATTGGTAGATGAATATCTATGTCTTGTGTGACCAGTTGTGTCTGATCCTCGTTATAAGTTTTTGATAAGTCTTTTAACATTTTAATCCTTTTGTGTTATGATATTGCTGCTATTGCGTAGAAGATAAAGCCATCACCGTTACCATTAAAAGGACTATTTGCAGGTACATTAAATCCAGATGCGTGTGGGGCAATATAGTCTGCGCTGTTATCTGACTCTGTAAACTGTGCGTCAGTGTTATTTAATTTTATTATTTTATCAGTTTGACCAGAGCTTATTCCTCTAACGCTATCTGCAACATACCAACTGTCTACTCCGTCATATCGTTTGACAAGAACAAAACTACTTCCTGCTGTAAAACCACAATCTATATTTTGACTAGAGCCTGTTCCAGTATAGCTTCCCACCTTCGATACACCTGAACAAGTAGCAAAAAGGTAAATGATCATATCAGCTGTAGTAGCCCCAATAAAATTATAACCTGTATGTACAGTTGTTGTGGTTACTTGTGCTCCATATGCATTTGTTAAATAACTTCCATTCCCATATCCGGCATTTCGAGAAGTTTCATTTAATTTAAGAAACCCATCTGTAGCAGTACAAACAAACCAGTCATCTGCTGAGTCTCTTCGTTTATACCAGACCATCTCAGGAGCAACGCCAAGGTTGTGATTTACATTACCATTTGTAGATTTCGTTGTAACCACGTCAAAGTAGCCTCTGGCTCTCTTCCACATCCAAAAGACACTATCAGCACTTGTGCCACCACTATTATTACCAAAACCTCCTGCAGGAATAGCATTGCCTGTATTTCTGTCAAACTCAATATAGTTTGAACCTGTTGATTCTGCATTATTACCACTTGTAAGCAATAGCGCATCATCCCCACGTAAACGATCTGTTAAATAACGATAGGTAGTACCTGCATCATATCTATTAGCTGATAAAACCATATCAATAACATGTGTATTACCTAAGTTTAGTTCAGAGCTATTAGGTTCATTGTCTTCATTGTGTATACTAAACACACTAGACGCTGCAGTTGGGGTTTGCATACCACCACGTCTTATTGCCATGTAGATGTAATTATTACCATCACCGTTAACAGAGCTATTAGCACGTTTAAGTTGAAAACCACTTGAGTTAAACTCTAAAGAATCAGCACTTGTCTGTTCATCATTACTTGCATTAGGTGATAGAGAGTTATCATTTCCACCAGTAACCACTCCCCTCATGTTATCAAATATAAAACTAGACTCACCGCCTCCTGCACCTGCATCAATGTGTTTTATAAATATCCATTGAGGTTCAAATCCTAAGTCAATAACTGGCCCTGTAGTTGAGTTATTACCAGTATACCTTCCACATTTAATAATGTCTTGATCTCCAGGTTCACCAAAGCCACCGTCATCATCATTGTGTGCAAATATGTAGGCAATGTACGAATCTCCATTTGCATTTAAATAACTATCTGTTCCAATAGTAAATACACTAGAAGTTGGCGCAGTGTCATTCCAAGGATTTGTCTGATCTACCCTTGCTGCAGTAGTGTCTAAATACAATCTATATTGTTCAGGATTACTAGCGTCAAGACCCCTATGATAAATAGTCCAATTAGAAACTCCATTTAAAGCACTACCCGACACTGCTTTTACTATAATCATGCCTGGAACTGATCCAAGATTATGACTTATAGTTCTTGCGCTTCCTGTGCCTGTCCATGTTTGGATGTCAAAAAATTTAGGCTGCTTCCTCCAGGTCCAACTAACATACTCTCTAGTAGACTCATCGTTAAATAGATTAAAACTTCCAAGTGTAAAACCATCAGAGTTAAAACTAGTTAGAGATGTGCTTTGACTAGATTCGGCATCTGTTCCATTTGATTGTAAATATTTTCCTACCCCTCGTTCAGTGTCAAAAAGACCATGATCTTGAGTAGAATCTCTACGTTTAAGCCAAACTAAACCACCTTTTGTTAAATCAACATTGTTTGTTATTGTTTGTGTACCTTCATTTCCATTATACAAATGAGTCTGAAACAAACCATCAACAAAAGCAGCAGGGTTAAGGTTAGCTGCGTTAGGCCAGTTACCACCTTTGATAAGATCTAGTGCTTCATTGATATCCCATATACCTGACGCTTTGCTATCTTTAAAGTTACCATCAGGCACTACTTTACTAGCAGATATAACGTTAGCTGTGAAGTCTTTGATTGCCATTATGCAATCCCTCCATGACTATCTCCTGCAGCAGCTCCATTTCTTCTAGCTGTATTTAAATCACCAAAGTCTTGAGAGTTACCTGTAGTGGCTATTGCTATATAATCTATTCTTGCTCTGTTTGAACCAGCATCTCCCCCAGCATAAACTGCCCTTGTACTATTGCTTGTACCCATTGCGCCTTGCACACCTTCATTTAAGTCACCAAAATCTGTAGCATTACCAGTGCTTGCAATTGTTACGTAATCAATGATGTTAAACCCCTGATCCTGATATCTTCCTGCAAATACAGCCCTACTATTTGAACCTGCTCCTGCAACACCATACCCTCCCTGTGTAAGATCACCAAAATCTGTGGCGTTACCCACAGAAGCTATAGTTATATAGTCTATAACATTACTTTCGTTTCCTCCAACTCGCAGACCTCTTGTAGGAGATGCACAGCCACCGCCGCTTATTGCAGTAGTAGTGGTATCTCCAAAGTCAGTAGCGTTACCAGTGCTTGCAATTGTAATATAATCCATCGTATTATCTGTGCCACCAGACTGATCGCCATTAAATATTACACCTCGTGTATTATTAGAACAACCTGCACAATTGTATCTACCTGTAGTTAAATTACCAAAATCTGAGGCATTACCAGTGGAGGCTACAGTTATATAATCTATTGTATCTTGATAAGTTACACTACTTGAAAGACCCCCTGCAAAAGCACCTCTTGTGTTTGAAGATATTAACTGATGGGCAAGTTGCCTTGCTACAGTAAGATCACCAAAGTCAGTAGCGTTACCAGTGCTTGCAATACTTACATACTCAATTATATTTGAGTAACTAGGAGATCGACCCCCTGCAAAAATACCTCTACCAAGAGCAGGTGATATTGAACTACTTGCAGAACTAGCTTTACCCAAGCCTACAGCATTTTGTGCTTGTACAGTAAAAGTATATGCTGTTCCATTTGTAAGACCAGTAACTGTTATAGGTGACGATGAACCAGTGGCTGTCTCTCCCTCACTAGAGGTTACTTTAAATCCTGTAATAGTTCCTGGTATACCTGCAAAGCTAGGAGCAGTAAATGCTACTGATGCATTTGTATTTCCTCCTGTGGCACTTACACCTGTAGGAGCACCTGGAGCCATAGTCCAATCTTGATCTGCTATGGCTTGATATTGTGCTGCAAGTGACCACACGCCTTGTCTGTTAGACATTAACCTAGCCCTCCATTTTTATTGGAAGCTGCTGCTGTTTGTTCTTTCTTTGATGTCATATCACCAAAATCTGTAGCGTTACCTGTAGTTGGTATTTGTATCTGATCAACAACATTAGCATCATCAATATTAGAAATAATCCCTCTAGTAGCAGATGCTGCTGAAGCAACGTCTTGTGAGTTTGAAGTTAAATTACCAAAGTCTGTGGCATTACCTGTACTTGCTATTGTTATATACTCTATTTCATTTAAAACACTACTTGAAACGCCACCTGCAGTAATGCCTCTTACAGTATTTGACATCATGGTACAGTCATCCTTGGCTCTTAATGCATCACCAAAATCTGTAGCATTACCAGTGCTTGCTATAGTAACATATTCATATTGATCTGATCCACCTTCACCTAGGCCAAATATCCCTCTCGTTCCATTGCTGTGACCACCATTTTGCATAAAACCCCTAGTAAGAAGTGCATCACCAAAGTCAGTAGCGTTACCTGTACTTGCTATAGTAACATAATCTATTACATTATCATTACCACCTGAAGCGTTTCTGCCACAACAAAAAACTCCTCTAGTGGTATTGTTAAAAGATTGTGGACCGCCTCTTCTAGCGACAGTAAGATCTCCAAAATCAGAATCACTGCCTGTTGATCCCACAGTGATATAGGAGATAGTATTTATGGTGCTACCCCCACTATAGCCACCTGCAATTAAACATCTAGTAGCTCCACCTAACGCCCCACATTGTGTTAATCCACGATTAAGATCCCCAAAGTCAGTAGCGTTACCTGCAGTGGTTAAATCAAATCTATCAATATGCTCATTCTGATCGCCATCATTACCCCCAAAAATAAACCCTTGAGCGAGAGTATCAGGGCTAACCCCAGAACTAGCATCACTAGGAGCAGATGTACCGTAAGCATTAATAGCCCACACTTTAGCTGTATAAGACGTACCGTTAGATAAACTACTTACAACAATAGGAGAAGATGTACCTGTGTTAGAACCTGCGCTGTAGGCTGTACCATCTGTACTAACCTGTGCAACAAACCCTGTGATAGCAGATGTACCTGTATCAGTAGGGGCAGTAAAAGCTATGCTAAGTGATTGATCACCTGCAGTAGGTGTAACACCTGTAGGTGGATCAGGAGCATCTAATCCATCAGTACCAATAAAGCCACCGTTCTTATTAGCCATTAATAATTACCTTTAGTCTACTAGAAGTTCGTAACTAACCAAGTATGTTAGATCACTGTTAGCAGAAGCTGTAACAGCAAGTAGATCTGTTTCGTCTAAATAAAATCCATTGTCTTTACCTACAACAACCAGTGTTGCATCAGCAGGTACAGATATTGTGTTAGCTATCTTAACATAGTTTGATCCGTTATCTACACTTACCTCAACAGTAATGTCAGCAGCATTTGTACCATCTATGTTTGATATCATTAGTGTGTTTATCTTTGCACAGTTTTCTGCAGGTACATCAACGATGTCTGCTCTACTTGTTGTCACTGCACCAACTGCCACCTTTGGTGTAATAGTTGCTACATTAATTATATTTGGAGTTGCCATTTACCTTTTCCTTTTTATCCAAATACTATTGCCATAGCAATAGCAAATCCTTTAGTAGCAGAGCTACCGCTAGCATACGTTTTTACATCTGATGCTGGAATAGTTTTCATTGTTCCATTATCGTTAACTATAAAACCATCAGCGTCTGCTAGTGTTATTGAACTACCAACAGAAGTACCACCATCTATCAAGTTTAGTTCTGCTGCAGTGGCAGTTACAGCAGTTCCGTTTATTGCTAGTTTATCTGTGACAACGTTAAACGTACCATTGTCCTCTATCCTAGCTACCTCTGTACCATCTCGTTGTTGAAAGATTATATCTTTAGCATCCACGATAGGTTTAATAATTACATCACTAGATGAGTTAGTGACACTGAGTATCTCTGTACCTGCAGCAGCAAACTTTACATCACCACCACCTGCGTCTAGTATTATATCACCAGCTACATCAACTGTCAAGTCTCCAGAGCTAAGATCAATCTCTGTGCCATCAATAGTTATGTTGTCAACAACTACACCACCGTTAGCTGTAACTTTTGTTGTTGTTAAGTTACCTGTGCTTGGGTTGTAGGTTAAATCGCCATCCATTTCTAGGCCAACATTACCTGTGCTAGATGTGGCGTTTTCTACAAATGTAATTAAGTTATTTTCGTTTGTGTTTTCATTATCTGTAACGAGTACGTGTGCAGAGTTTGTTGCGTCTGTGACAGTAACACCTGCTATAACTGTATTAAGAGCAGTTCCGTTTACTGTAATTGCATCTGCTTCAAGTGTACCGTCTACATCTACGTTACCAGATATATCTAAAGATGCTGCTATAAGTTGATCAACCTGTAAGTCCTCGTGATTAGAACCCAGCTTTAACTCAAACTTTGGACCTGTAGTATTGTAAGTAAACGTAGCATCGTCACCACTACCGCCCTCTATCGTAATACCTGCACCATTAACTACAGCAGATGTACTGTTACCACTGTCAAGAACAATGTTGTGATCGTTAAGATTTACAGTAGTAGAGTTTACCGTTACAGTTGTACCTGATACAGTCAAGTCACCTGTAACTGTAAGATTGTCTGCTACTGTAACTTCTGAGGTGCTGTGACCTAATGTAATAGCTGTACCAGATATACCTGTACCAATAGATACAGACTCACTGCTGTTAGCCGTATCAATTATAAGATAAGCATCTGATCCTTGTTTGATTGTAAATGCAGTGGCTGAGTTATCAGTGACAGCCACGTTAATATCTGTAGCGTCAGCACTAATAGAGTCCAGTGCAATGTCACCAACGTTAGTGATGTTGTTATCACCAAAGCTTACATTGTCACCAAATGTTTTGTTTGTTAGTGTATCTGTAGTGGTCTTACCTACTAACGTATCTGTAGTGGCAGGTAGTGTTAGTGTTATGTTTCCACTAAATGCTGAGTGAGCAGGAGCTTGTAGTTGAGCATAGTGTGCGTTGCTAGACTCACAGTAAAATCTAACATATGACTGTGATCCAGAGTTCTTAATAGAGATAGCACCTGACTGCATATCAATACCATTAGAGCCATCTATTCTAACAACACCTGAACCATTTGGTGTGATAGTAATGTTACCGTTTGATACAGATACAATGTCCTCTCCGTTAACATCTAGAGAACCACCTAGCTGTGGTGTAGTATCTTCTACTACGTTAGCTATGGATGAACCAGATACGGCAAGACCTGATATTATGGTACTACGTGTAATCTTTTTAAGACCACCACCAGATGTATCTACAGCAAGAAACACGTCATCGTTAGCTACCGTACTAATCTCAGATAAATCACCCACGACAGTAGGATTAAAGTTTGTGCCATCTGCAATAAGCAAAGCACCTGAAGTGTTAGTACCCATTACAAGATCATCACCAGTGATAGTAAGATCACCACCCACAACTACATCACCGTTAAATGTAGCCTTACCTGCAAGAGCCATATCAATATCAAGAGCAGTAATAGCACTAGAACCATCTGTGCCTTTAATAGTAAAGTTTTTGTCTGCTGTGCTTACTGTAAATACTGCGTCAGTAGAATCGTTTTTAAGTTCAAGTATTGTTGTACCAGAGGCTTTAAAAAATACTTCGTTACCTGCAGCGTCTAGTATAATGTCACCGCCTGAATCTAAAGTAATATCAGTTCCATCGTTAGTAATGGTGTCAAGAGCAATACTACCTACGTTTGTAATATTAGCATCTCCAAAAGATGTAGCTCCAAGTGTGGTAGTACCGCCAACAGTTAAGTTAGCACTGATGTCTACTCCGCTACTAGCATTAATGTCAACAGTAGGTGCTGTTATCTCAAGCTCAGTATCAGCATTGATATCTAGTTGACCGTCTGCGCTGGAGTGGATAGTAAGTGCAGTATCTCTAAACTGTACTTTCTGTGCAGCGTTCATCAAAATGTTTTGACTTGCATCTACAGTGAAAGATGTAGTGCCACCTGTCGCAACTGTAATTACATCAGATCCGCTAAACGTAATGCTCGTGTTAGTATCTGCATCTCCAGAGATACTGTCTAGTTGTATGTTACCTGCGTTGGTAAAGTTAGAGTCACTAAGATCAAATGTGCCTGTTACATCTAAGTTACCATCTACAGTTAAGTTACCCTCTGCAGTAATATTAGCACCACTAAATGTCAATGCTGCTGTTGGTGTTGATCCAGACTTTATTACAAGCTCACCACTGCTGTTAGTCAAACTACCAAACGTAGTTCCATCATCTTTTAGTACAACGTCTGCTCCACCTGCATCTAAAGTTATGTCTCCACTTGCGTCCACAGTAAATGCAGCACTGGCAACTTGAACCAAAGTATCAGCAACAATATCAAGCTGACCATCAGTACTAGAGTTAATAGAAATAGCAGTATCACGAAACTGTATCTTTTCTGTCGAAGCAATAAGTATATCATCAGAAAACTCAAAGTAATCCTCGTCTTCCATCCATTTTAGTACACCGTCATTAGTCTCGCCATCAAAGGTAATTGTAATGTCTGTACCAGCAGTGCCAGCACCAAAGGTTATTCCATGCCCTGCTAGTGTACTAATAGGGCCACCTTCTCCTGTTGTACCATCGTGTGTGTGTCCTGTACTAGCAGCAAATGCAGCAAGAAGCTGATCAAACTCGTCATTCGTGTCTGATGCTTGGATTATGTCACCCTCTGTATAAGTTGACTGTCTTGTGTAATTAGCACCCATTAGCGTCTAGCTCCTACTTGATATTCTAATTGAAATCCCTTTAGTGAATATGGTGGAGATTCACCACTATCATCTACCTTTAGCGCAACAGTAAAACCTGAACCCTCTACAGGTTGTCTTACTAGAGGCTGTGAACCACCGCCATAAACAAATTGTGTAGTAGAAGAGGCGGTACTATAAACAGCAGTACCATACTGCGCTCCCACTGTGGCGGTTGTTAAACTGTAAGCTGCAGGTCTTGATGCACCCACACTATCGTTGTCGTATCTTAAAAGTAAATCTGCGCTGATGTTAGCTTCAGGCTTGTAGTTAAGAATAACTCTGTGCATTGTTTTTCTTACACCTACATCTCCAAAGTTTAAATCTGGACTTCTGTATCTGCCTAGTATAGCTGTACCATCAAAGCTATTACCTTTTTCTTGCCTATGTACAAATCCATCAAAACCACCGTGTATAACTATTACATCTCCTGCTTCTACATGGGTATCTGAACATGACGGTTTAATGCCTAGTGACTCAGAGAACTCAAAGCCATCACCTTTCATAACGCAGATGACACCCTTAGTTCTTTTTGCTGAAACAGTATCCTTTGTAAAGAATATTCTGTACTGTGTCTTGTCTGGTATAACTACACTTTCAAAAATACTAGAGTCAGTTATGTTTTCGTCAAACAAAGATTGTACGTTCTTAGATATAGTACCTAGTTCAACGTCACCAATCCTAGCAGTACCAGCAACAGTTCGTAAACCATCTGGTCCAAGAAAGATTAGATCACCTGCAAACTCTTGGATAGTATTACCGTTTACACAACCTATGTTTCTAGTTACAGGTTCTACAGCAAAGTTAGCTAGTGCAGAACCTGTCAGTTTAAATATTCTATTTTCGCAGAATATAAATAAGTTATCACGAAAAACTTTTAGTCCTACTATAGTATCGTCTACATTGATACTACCAGCGCCATCTCCTGAGTTAAAACCATCTTCATCAAATGGCTCACTAAATACTATAGTTGATGCTGTTGTAGATTTACCTGCGTAGAACATATGGTTTCTAAAAGCAGCTACAAATTTTGATCCTGCCACAGTGCTTTCGCTTATATCTGTAGCTGTCATTGATGAGTTAAATACTACAGGGGCGTTTGCACCATCTACACATATTAGTTTTTCGTTACCATCAAAGTTAAATCTTTCAAAGTCATACTTGTCTGCGCTGGTTCTACTTGTATCTCTCTGTGTCCAGTTCTCTGACACAGCATCGTCTATTGCGTGATTGGCTGCAGTTGTGCTTGATGTAGATCTAGTAACACCAGTAAAGGTTGTGCTGGTTATACCTGTGTAAGTAAACTCTTCACTGTTTATTAATAATGTGCCGCTAGATGCAAAACCTGCAGTGGAGTCTACGTTTAGTGTACCTGATCCCGACATAGAAGTTGTAGATAATATTTTCTGTGATAGTTCTGTAGAACCTGCACTGTATATTCTTTCGCCTCTAGCTGCAACCACTCTATCTGCAAATCTAACTGACATTAAAACTTTTTCAGTTGAGTTAGCAGTTTGGGGTACTACCTGATTAACATACTTACGAAAACCATTTATACGTCTGTAACCACCCTCAACGTCAGGCTCAAAGTTTTCTAAAACTAAAGCTTCACCTGGCTGCATAAGAAAGGTGGACCTGTTTAAAACTAGCCCACCCTCACAGTTAAAAGCTGCTGGTTGTAGTGTTGATGTATCTGGCATTTTAAGATACTCTTAGTACAGGATTATACGTTGTTGTCGCACCGCCCATTAATGTAGATCTTACGTAGTCGTATTTGTTTATTACAAGTGTTTGCATATTTTTTATGCCTTGTTGAAATCGTTCAAAGTTTACTTGATATTGTTGTATCTCTCCACGATACTGATATACGTAGGCTACTGCACCATCTACTACAACACTTGCAAACCTGTCAGGTATTGTGGTTGTGTCTGTAGATGCAGATAAGTCAGAGGGAAATGTAAAGTAATCAAAGACTAGTGTATATTGTTTATCAGGGAAAGGGTACAGTATATAATTGTTATCTGGAGTACGTACTATAAATCTAGGGATACCGCCTTTTGAAAACTGTGTAACTGTTGTGCTGTTTGCAATAGCTGCTGCTGTTGTGCTGTTTGCACCTCTAGTACATCCTGTAAAATCATTACCTGATATACCTGTGTAAGTTATTTGCTCTCCACCTATAAACAGAGTGCCTGTAGAATCAAACCCTGTGGTAGATGCAACTGTTATTGTAGTGACTGCTGCTGATAAACCATCTGTTGCATTGACGGTTGTAGATGAAACGTCATCCTCTTGTACAGCGTAGTCTCTTGATATGTATTCGTTGTAGTTTAGTTTAGTCAGACTATTACCTGCTGAACTTAAATCTTCATCTTTTTTTATTCTTGCTGTGTTGTAGTCTATATACTTTGTACTTGTTGGCACAGTGTATTTAGAAACACCAGGAGTAAGTGTAGAGGAGTTTGATGCGTGGTTAAAAGGATAAGCAAACTCTCTCTGATTAATATATCTTATGGATTCATTGACAGCATTCTGACACTGTGTTTGTACGCCTCTTGGACTTGCAAAGTTAGAAGAAGTAAGTTCTACCTCATTCATCCTAACTAGTGTTTTGTTTGTCAGTGTAAGAAATGTTTCTGCCATAAGTACTTCCTAATATGTAATAAGGGGGCCAGTTGCCCAGCCCCCAAAGTATTATGCTAGTAGATCACGATCTACTTCATTAGCAGATGTTGACTGTGATACGTCATCCATCATTATACAGACAGCGTACACACGTATGATACCACCAGTGATGGTTCCACCTGACGCATGAATCTCTACGTCAATAGTGTCTGCTGCTGCAGTAAACGATGGTAGGTTAGAACATACACCTGAAGATGTAATAGCAGGAGTGTGATCTCCTACTGATGCACCGTCAAGATCAAAAGCCGTAGCAAAAATGTCTACGTCTGTTCCTGTGATACCTACGTGAATCGAGGAGTCTGTAGTAGTACCTGCCATTGCAGTTACAACTTCAAAACCTGCATGTAGGATCAAAGTGTTTGCAGGAACAGCAATAGCCTCAATGATATCATTGGCTGCTAGTGCAGTACCACCGTTTTGTAATATAGCATCTGCAAGATCTATATCGTTCTGCAAAGTAACTAAGCTGCCACGAAGCTGCTTATTGCCAGTACCGCCATTGTTGGAAGTAGAGGCTGAGTTTGTGCTCATTGAAATAGTAGCCATT
>Ga0208434_1000812_pt1 | contig 13872 bp, 21 predicted proteins | sample 13_taG_FD_184086 | JGI IMG/M metagenome (GOLD analysis project Ga0208434, IMG submission 184086) | Marine viral communities from the Subarctic Pacific Ocean - 13_ETSP_OMZ_AT15268 metaG (SPAdes) (version 2) | ecosystem: Environmental > Aquatic > Marine > Oceanic | place: Pacific Ocean | collected... | reverse complement strand
AGTGATCAAAGACTTGGAGACATACTGCTTGAACAACTGGCTGACGACTCCAATTGTAGAAGAATATTATTAACCAAAAAAGGTTGACAGTAGCGTCTTATGATGCTATTGTCTTAGTATACAAACAAGCAAGAGGGCATTGCAAATGACAACTATTAATACTTCAACTGTAAACTTAAACAACTACACTGTATCAGACCTCGTCCTTATCAAAGAAGCTGCACTTCAACATGCTCGTGATGCAGGTGAAGCACACATGAAACAGTATGGTGAACATGCTTACTGTGGCTTTGCTTGGGTAAACATATGGGACATCAAAGGCAACACCAAGCTGGGACGCAACATGAAGAAAGCTGGCTTTGAAAAGAACTGGCAAGGTGCATACTCAATATGGAACCCAAGTGGCTTAGGCACACAGTGTATGGCTACCAAGGAAGCAGGTGCAGAAGCAGCAGCCAAGGTGTTCAAAGCTGCAGGCTTCACAGCATACGCAGGCAGCAGAGCAGATTAGGTTCACGTGTAACTCGCACAGACGGTGCGTGAATCTTCAGAAGAGCGTAGCTTAACGGCTGCGCTTTTTTTTTGAAAAAGATTATAAAAAAAATTATTTTCGAGGCCGGGGGGTATAAAAATCACCAGCACGAATCTGTAAGTACTGGGGTTAATGATTCCGTAGCAAAATTTTTTTCTCACACAAAACCCATTTCCTACTGTAGAATCACCGTCTAAATTTTTTTGCGCACAATTTTTTTCACAGTGTAGAACCCTTTTCGATAAGTACTACTATGCACGGAAACAATCACCCACAAGGCAAACGCACTGTCATACTAATGATCACACTGTGTGTATTCTTACACATTGTGGTTATACCTGTATGGATGTGGTCACTTGGTTTATAAAAAATCACGCACAGTGAATGAGTGCGCAGCGAATGAGCTGTCAGACGTTGCGGCTGTTTAACGTATGCACAAGCTAAGACTCAAATATGCATACGACAAGTCACAACACTACAAAGAAGCCATGACTCATGCTGCTGCTCTACAGTTGTACACACAGCACGGCGTTGAGTGTTATCAGTGTAGTGCAAGTTGTATTGTGTTTGCTAACTCAAGGGATCTAACGTTTGCGAGTCTAACACTGAGTAACAGCACAGTGTATACTCCAGAAGTCGTTGTTAAAGACTCATTAAATAGTAAAACGTAGTTTAAGGGCGATTGTGTAGCTATAGTTTCAGTCTGTCGCTATGGTTAGCTCGAAATGTTTTTTATACGGTGTAAACGCATAGTGATACTGGAGGCCTAAAAATTTTGCTTAAAACGCTTCGCGCTTGTTAGAAAAATCGCGGCTCCGCAAGCGGCTTCTGGGCTTAATCGAAACGGTTGCCGCTTTTGGCTTGTGCTCTACGTCTACACTGTTTTTGTGTATAACAGTCTTTGGGAGAAGTGCCGTTGCGGCTTGGTCTTGAGCATACAACCATGTTGCATTTGTTTTCTGGTGTACGTTGTTGTTCGACCAGTGCTTGTCTTTCTTCAGGCTTCATTGTGTGTTCCTTAGGTTGAATAATAAAATCGTGTTACTGAATATCTACTCGAGTATTTATTTGGCGCAGCGACCTCGCTTACTTCGTGATAGTAGTAACTGGGGAATACCACACAAGTGTTGTTGCGACTTTCAATAGTGCAACCGTTGTCTGGGAAGTGTAAGTCACCGCCTGTGAATCGTTTTGGATCAGTGTGCAAGAACAAGATCTGTGAGTGTTGGTATGCATCTATGTGACGTTCATATGCTTGTGTGTTTGAGTAGCGAGCAAGTATGGTTCTGTCACTGTTGGTGTATCTCAGTGTGCGAGCCGCAGGCACATACTTTTCATATGTGTCAAGTATCTGTTGATGACCGATTCTTCCCAGACTGCACTGCAACACACTGAGTGAACGATCTGTGTATGCTTCATCAAGATATACTCTGTCACTGGTAGCAAGTGTTCTTCCGTCTCGTTGTGTTCGATTGCCTGTGGTGTCTGAGTCTACAGTTCGCCATTGTGATTCAAGTGCGTCTATTTCTTGCCATACTTGTTCAAGTTCTTGCTCAGTGAAAAAATCTTCAATCAGTAAAAACGGAAACTGTGTGTTCTCGCCTGCTATTTTAAGTTTCACGTGCAGTTTCCTTTGCGCTGGGGAATGACAAACGAAACAGTGTTGCAGCTTTTGAATCGTCAAGTTCTACGTAGATATCACAGCGACAGTATGTGTCTCCGGGCAAACTTGGACTGCTACTGCGCAACAGCTTCCATTCCCATCCGTTTGCTTCTACAGTTTTGTAAAGTTCGTCTCCTACTTCTCTGCGTATCCATAGGTCTTCCATTTCCGTGCGGGCGTGGCTCCATTTGTATTCACAACTTGAAATATAAAATCTAGTATTCACGAGTCACCTAAATTATTAATGAAAGCTCTCAACTGTGTGCTTTCTGTCTTGGCACGTATCTTTGGTACTGCTGATCCTTCTGACGGATCGTCGCTCACAGTGTCAGGCAACGTAGTTGTGCCTCCGCCACGTTTTAGATTGCTTAGTATTGTTGATCCACTTTGTGCGCCTTGCGAATCACTGTCATCATCTTCACCTAAGTCACGTATGCGCAAACTGTCTAGATCAAATTCTAGATCAATCTTTTGTCCTACACCACTACTACTTCTAGTCTTCATAAGTTGTATCTGATAGCGTCCACGTTCACGCATTGCTCTACTTGTAAAGATACCAATCAAGTTGTCTGCTGTGTTGATCTTACTAATACCACCTGAGATGTGCGAGTGATCAAACTCAATCTCTTCAACTGAGCTTCTGTTCAACTGCGATGCTGTTACAAAGATACACTGTAGTTCCATAGCCAAGTTACGTAGTTCTTCTGACACATACTTGTCTTTGACAAACAAGTTCTCTGCAGATATCTTAGCCGCAATAGGATGCATAAGATCTAAGTAGTCAATCAGTAGTACGTCTACTTTCTTGCCTGTTTTAATTTCATACTCTTTCAGATATGCTCTAACATCATTTGCGTTCTTGCCTGTGGGCATATACTTGACTTGAAATGCTCCTGCCTTCTTACCAATAGTCTTGACTTTTAGTTCTACATCGTCAATGCTCTTAAACACATCACGACTTGGAATATCTGTAGTCATACTATCAACTCGCATACTAACCAAGTTCTCCGAAAGCTCAAATGTCAAGTACATTACGTTAAGCCCTTGCAAGCACCAGTTCACGCCCATGTTTGCTAAGAACAAACTCTTACCACTACCTGAACCACCTGCAAAGATGTTCAGTTCGCCTCTGTTGAATCCACCGAACAGCTTCTTGTCTAATGCTGGCCAGCCTGTGCTGATTTGTCCGTTCTTGTCTTTGATTGCTTCTAGTCTTGCTCTTGGATCAGCCCAATAGTCTGTACCTAGGTCTTTTTGCAATCCAATCTGTACAGCCTTCTTAACAATATCCTCAACAGCACCATACTCTCCGTTCTCTAATAAGTCTGCACCTTTAAGGATAGCTGCTTCTAATGCTTTGTGCTTACTAAACGTTTCAAAGTCTTGTAACAACCAATCATAGTGATTCTCTTGTAGTTGCCCTGGATCTTTCAAGTTAGTGTCAGTAGCAGCGTTCAACATATCAAACGTAGGCAATGCATTGTGTTCTTCTACATATGTTTTAATAAATTCTGCAGGCAACTGTAATCTTCTATCAAAAGTAGTTGGATCAAACACACCTTGACAGCGTACAAAGCTCTCAGCATCTGTCATAAACATTTCTAGATATACTTTCTGTATATCATACCCGTAGTCTGTGTTTTGTCTAGTTGTCATTTTTAGCCTTTGTACATACTTTTACATTATACATTATAGCAAACTCTTGTGCATCTGTCAAGTCATTTACTATAGGTTTGCCTTTGATATTTAGTGAAGTGTTTAGTAGCATAGGACATCCGGTTTCTTCATACCAGCGTTCTAACAATCGTCTAATTCCGCTATCATCTTTTGGTACGGTTTGGACTCTACTTGTGCCGTCTGCATGACAGATGGCAGGATACAAGTCTGGATTGGTGCATCGAGAGGTATACTGCATAAAGTTATTGTAGCATCCTTCAAAGTTATCACCTGCGTGTTCGTAGAGCACCACTGGTGCAAAGGGTCTGAATTGCTGTCTTTGTTTGATGTCATTGACTCTAGACTTGATGTCGTTGCCACGGGGATCAGCAAGTAGGCTACGATTGCCAAAAGCCCTAGGGCCAAACTCCGCCCTACCATTCGCAACACCCACGATTCCCGTTTTCTTAAGTTCGCTGATTGCTTCTTCAACTGGATAGTCTCCTTCTATATTATAACCTGTGTATGCATGATCCATAGGCATGTGTTGTTTCTTATGTGCTAGTACAGCACCAATAGCTGATCCAGCATCACCTGGGTTTGGCATAATCCATACATCATCGAAATACTTATAGGCTAAATGGTTAGCCGAACAGTTTAATGCACACCCTCCCATAAGAACTAAATTTTTAGACTTACTCAGCGCCCTGGCCTTAAATAAAATTAATTCAAACATTTCTTCATATATTTTTTGTACAGCGGCTGCAATATCAAACATGTCTTGTTCGGTAGTTAAATCACTACGCCAACTACGACATCCCCGATGTAGATTATTTTTTAAAGTTATCCATTGTTTTCCGTTTATAAAAAAGTCTTGCTTAATATCATTGTATAGTCTATCCGGATCGCCATATGCTGCCATGCCCATGAGAATGTATTCGTCTTCTTGTGGTTTTAAACCTATTCTTTGTGTAAATGCCGAATACCATAATCCGATGGAGTGAGGATACGTTTGCTTGTAGATCTTCTTGAGTCCGTTGTGCTGGTCGGCGTTCCAGATACTGAGTGTATCAAACTCTCCAATACTGTCAATACAAACAACAGTGGCTTCTCTAAAAGGACTAGTATAAAAACCGGCAGCAGCATGGGCAAGGTGATGATCAGTATACTTAACAGGAGCAGATATCCCGTAAGATCGAAGATAACGATTAATATTGTTTTCGGCCAACCGAAGTCCTTGTCCAGCTCGAATCTGTCTAAGACTTTTTCTAAAGGGTCTTTCGTACCAAATAATTTCATTAGGTTCTCCCCATTGGTTTGCATAATTAATTATCTCCTTATTAAGGTGCGGATCGTTTTTTACACCACTGAATCTTTCACTGTGACTAGCAAACTCTAAGCCGTCATTTGAAAATACTGCTAGTGCAGCATCGTGACTGTTTGCACTTATACCCCAAGTTATCATTTGTATATAAAGGGATCCTTTTCTCTAAGAGCCGTTATCTTTTTCTTGTACTCACGCTGTTCTTTTATATACCTATAAGGCCAGGTAATTAGATCAATAAATGCTCTAATGTATAATTTTATCTGAACCATTTTTTCTCCTTTAGTTTATTTTTAATTGAACTATCTTCAGCAGCATTAACAATACTGTACAGTGTGTATAGTCTGCCATACTTAGATACTGCTTCACCGATATCATTAATATCATCGCTCCAGTCTGGCATACTCACACTCCAACCATTATCTAATGCTTGCCCAACTAGTTTCTGTCCAGCCTTATCTCTGTCAGGACATACTATAATTTGCTTTTGTAGTTTATTTAACAACATTGTTTGTTGTTCGGATATTTCTGAACCGCCTAATGCTGTACCGTCTATGTGTATAGCATCTAGTTGTCCTTCACAAACAATACAAAATACTTTGTTGTAACTTTGCTCATCAAGACCGTAAACAAAACCAGGCTGTACTTCTGTAAGATACTTAGGTTTTTTATCTGCTGTTATAGTTCTAGCAGTCCATCCTACAATACGTTTTTCATAGTAGAAAGGAATAATAAGTCTGTCACGATATCCTAAACTCGGCGACCAGTAGTAGTCTGTATCATCTAAGTTAAGATTACGGCTAGCCATGTATTCTAGTATAGCTATGCTAAACTTATTAAAGTCTGTTATATCTGCAATCTTAACAGCATCTTCTGGCAACGGGACAGTGTTGAATGAAGGCAGTGTGACTTTTAATGTTTTTGCCTCTACACCTTCATTCTCTCTCATCACTTCCAACGCCACCTTATTGATTATATCGTCAGGCGCTCCCATCCATTGTAGGAGTTTTCGTAACTTGTGACTGAAAGCTCTGCCTGGTTGCCAGGATGCCTTGAAGCCGCAGTTAAAGCAGTGATAACTTACTCCTCCATCCGGATTAGCAATCATTCCTCCTCGGCCTCGAGTGTCTGCACTGTTACCATTATGATGGCAGCACGGTGCATTGAAACTTAACCAACCACTAGGCGTAGTCTTACGCTTAGACGGTAAGTAAGTCAGAACTATTTCGTTTACAACACTCATTCTACTATTATAGCGTCAAAGTATTATAATGTCAACTAGTTTCGGATAACTATTTTCTTTACTTTTGCAATTGGAGTTGTAGTTGTTTTTACTCTAATGTAATCATATATACCGTTGAAGTTTGCAATCTGTGTACTAGAAGAATCAAAGGTTAGAGTAGCAATGTCAGTCCAGTCTAAGTTGTTTGCATTAGATTGGTCAATTGATATTTGTTCTGTTAATGTTCCTTCTAATGTAACACTGCCTAAGAACGACCCTGGATATACTGCAATACTATGTAATGCTTCGTTGCCATTAATTTCAGGTTGGGCATCAACTAATTGACTACGCCATATATCTTCGGAGTTATCTTTAAACCATAGTTTACTATTTGCTTCAGATAATGTAATACTTTCTGCAGGTCCCGGAAATGCATTACCGCTTATTTGAATGACGCCACCATTTCTAAAATTAGTTTCGCTATAAGTAATAACATTTTTGCCAGTTAGTATTTCTTTAAGATATACATTATAAGAAAGATATTGTTCTTTAAAATTTAATAATTCTGATTCAAAAATATCAACTTCAAATAATCCTTTTGTACTGCTACTTCCGTCGTCGAGCACAGTACATGCTCGATCAATTATTTGATTTTCGTTTTCGTCAAATGCAACAAACATTGGTTCATACAATGATGTGTCTATTGGCTTTTGATCTTGATTAATTAATCTAAATTGTAGTTTATTGTCTATACCTTTATAGACTGTTATGTTTCTTTGATACACTGGCTTGTACTCCGTAACGATTCCTTGCTCATTGATAACGGCCGTAATTTTATTTTTTAATAAATATCTTTGAACTTGCATAATGTATTTATTAAGGATAACATGGTTTTAAAAGACATACAAAAAGATTTTCCGTTTATTAACGTTGTAAACTACGGAGGTAAGGATTATATCGGAATAATAATTAATCAAGATCATGCAATCACTAGTATGTATGATTTTAATGAATTAAAAACAGATCATGATAGAAAAGTATTTCTAGGACTAGGAAATACTTGGTGGTGGGAATCTAATCGAATGATTCCTATTAACATATTTTTAAAGGAAATATCTGTTTTAGATTATTCAATAATCTTTATGAACACAAAAGATGTTACGGTAACATTAGGTACTGCCGTAAATTTAAATCATCTTACAGTTAAACGTGTAAAAAGAAAATCAGTACAATTGATTAAAAAGCCAAAGAATTAAATTTTAACCAAACAAAATTTGGCCCTATATCAAAATGTTTTACCTTTTCTTTAACTGCTCTGTTGACTCCGGGATAGTCGATATCATGTCCACTAAACAATCCATTAACTTTAACTTTTAATTTATATGCATCAATATCCTTTGATGCTCCGTGATAAGAATGATCAGCATCTATAAACACTAAGTCAACCATAGGTGTTTTATCTGCTACTTGACTACTGTCACCTTCGATAGGAATAAGTCTACTACCGTACTTTTGTTTTATTGATTCATTATAGAATAAACTTATATTATTATCTACAGCATATATTGTTAACTGAGGTATATGATCTAACAAAAAGAAAGTTGTCCGTCCGTCTCGTACGCCAACTTCTGTCATTGATGTATAGTTGTTTTCGAGTATTAAATGTTTTAAGAAATGTTTACGATTGCGCTTGCCGTTAAACTTATATGTTTGTTCAACAATTAATCTATCACGCCTCTTCATAATTCAAACTTTCACATATTAAATTCATGTGTACTATAACACTCATTGCATAGGCAACAGCGTGTGCCTTCTTAAAGAAGTAATCACCGTTGGTTGGTTTTATCCAAACTTCTTTTAGTATTGTTTCCCAACTTTCGTTTGCCAAGTGTCTTTTTGCTGGACGTATTATTGCCAGTGTAGCCGCCAATTGTGCAACCGAAGTAGGCTTCAATTGCTGTAACAGTTCGTTGTGACCGTTTAGATGAAATACTTGATCTGAAAAGTCCTTGTGTTCCAATAGTTGCCATAATGGTTCCTTTTCCATTAGTTCTTTTAAGTGTGTTTCATTTTTAACATCCTTGTAGATACTAACGTTAAGGAAGTCAAGTTTAAAGTAGCCGCGCTCGTCTGCGGCTTTGTGTTCAATTGTAGATAAATTATCTATAGGATTGTGTGGTATTTCGGTTGCATATACACCAGTGTTATGCTTCTTACCACTATCTAATTTTGCCACACGATGTTTAAGTGTAGATAAAATATTATCTCTGTCAGCAAAATCAATATCAATATCAGGCATCTTTAGGCTTCACTACTTTCTTTTTCTTATTACCCCACGTGTATACAATTTCTTCTTGTTCAGTACGTGCGCCCGGCGGACATACTTCTATTTTATTTCCTTTAGATAACCATTCTTCTATAGCTTTTTGATCTTCTTTTGTTACTTCGTATCTCATAATTTTCCTTCTTTCCTAATTTTTATTGTTAATACTAATCCAACGTTCTACCACTGGCATAAGTTGTTCGTGTGCATTGTCAAACCATGCTTCTATATGATAGTCTACTCTACTAGGACGTTCTGTTTTTACTGTACGCATATCCATCCATACAATATAATCAGGATCTAAATATTCAACTGCTTCATTTGTGTTGCAACGTTTATCTATTACTACGGTCTTGCCAGCAGCAACAATGCCATCTATATATCCGCGAAGTTCATTTGCATAACTATCTTTGTTTACGTATACACCATTAATTAGATTAGCAAATGGTTTTGCTATTGTAGTCTTGCCCGATCCTTCAGGACCACATATTAAAATTTTCATAGCGCACTTTCCTTTGCTACTTGCTTTGCTAATTCAACATCACGTGGCAGTCTTTTAAATCGCATTGCCCAGTGCTCAGGATTAATAACATGAAACACCATTTCTAACTGCTCGTTGTTAAACTTTCCTAACATAGCTTTTCCACTAGTACAATTTAATAATAACCACGGAGATATTTTTCCGTCTTTAATATGCCACACTGCTCTATTTAAACTAATATAGTTAAAATAATGATTCCAAGCTGCAGGTTCATTTTCTTCAGCCCACTCCATCATTGTTTTTACACTACGCTCTAATGCTGTAGCTACATCTTCTTTGAGAATTAACTCTAATACATACTTTTCGTATAATGCATCTTTGCACCAATGATCTAATTTAACACCACTCTTTACTACCCAGTCAATATATTTGTCAGGATATAATGGTTTAACATTACTAATAAAACTACCAAATTTTACAAACGCATTATAGTACGGACTTACACAAAACTCTTCGTATGTCTTTTCTTTTTTTGCACCTGCACTTAGTTTGTAGAATCTACCAAATGCATAAAATCCGTGACGTACACGCTTCTCGTCTTTTTGTAATGCTCTACGTTTCTTTTCACACATATGGGCCGCAAGAGTTTTTTCTCGCATATATCCATTGCCGCAATACTCGCACTTATATGGTTTATCAGAGTTTGGCATCGATGTCATGTTCTTTAGCCAATTCTTTGAGTTCTTTTTTTGTAGATATTCTAGCAAGTAATTCTATCTCGTCTTGTTTCATATTAGGATATATTTGTTCAAGTAGTTTTACACCTTTACCATTGTCAGCAGTTTTTTTCTTATGTCCAATGTATTGATGAAATTCTATATTATGTGTTGCTCCGCTCATGCACAACAGTTGCCACATAAGCTCTTGATGTCCGTTTTCTTTACCGACGCCAATGTCGTTAAAATGTTTGTTATAATACTCGTTTGTTTTTTCAACTGCTAGTTGTTTTTTTGCACTATTGCCGCCGACATTACTAACATATCGATTGAGTAACCAAAAGCCTACGCTCTTCTTTTCTTCTGCAGAAAACTCTTTCCAAGCACCTTTGTAGTTCATATCTACACAGCCTAAGATTTGTTTTAAGTTAAGTTTTTCTTGTGCCATAAGTCTACATCCTCAGGTGCGTTTATTTCTATTCCATTAAAGTATACACTCAAACAACCTATTTGCCAACCACTTTTTAGCCAACGTAGTTGTTCAAGTTGCTCAATTATTTCTTCATGTTCTACAGGCAAGTTAGTATACATCTCTAATGCATTACGCCTGTATCCATATATACCTAAGTGCCATTCGCCGTATCCTGTCATACCTCTACCAAACCATAGTGCTTGATCACCTGCACGTACCATTTTAACTGAGTTAGGTTCGTTTTGCATTTCTTTAGGCATGTCTGTAAACACTGTTGTTACGGGATAGTGTTGTAAGTGCCATTTAGTTTTTTCAATCATATCAAGTGTTACGTCAGGCATATCACCTTGTACATTTATAAAGTTTTTGTATTGATCTAATATGTCAAACTTAGCAACAGCACCTGCACATCTTTCAGTTCCGTTTTTGTATTCACGTTGATCTAATAAACAGTTTGCGCCTATTATATTGTATATGTCTTGACTATCAGTAAGCACATATGTTGGTATCTTAGACGCTACACAAGCGTCATACACACGTTTTATCATAGGAACACCATCTAACATACATAGTGGCTTTCCGGGGTAACGTGTGCTGTTATACCTTGCGGGTATAAGAATGGCCGACGATGTCACGTACCACCTCCTCAAAATTATCTAAGCGTAGCATGTTAGGACCATCGCTTGGTGCTAAATCAGGTTCAGGATGGACTTCCAGGAAAAAAGATTGGATCCCAAGAGCAGACCCGCTACGAGCCAGCCCAGGCACGTAATCACGATTGCCACCTGAACTGTCACCCTGTCCGCCGGGTTTTTGGGCAGAGTGCGTACAATCGAAAACAATATCATGTTCAAAATTGTCGAGCATATACATAAGACCAGTATAGTCAACGACAAGAGTGTTATAGCCAAAACTTGTTCCTCTCTCAGTTATCCAGACGTCTTTAGCGCCTTCACATTTACTTAGCACACCTTTCATATCCCAGGGTGCCATAAACTGTCCCTTCTTAATATTAACAATTTTATCTGTAGCACAAGCCGCTTGTATCAAGTCAGTCTGTCTACACAAGAACGCAGGTATCTGATAGACATCAACTGCATCTCGAAACTCACGTTCAATACGTGCAACCTGTACATAGTCATGTACATCAGTAAGTGTTTTTACACCTAGTGTTACTTTAAGTGCAAGGAAGTCTGTTAATGTTGCTTCCATACCCATGCCACGCTTGCCCTGCATACTTGAACGATTGGCTTTGTCGTAACTTGCTTTGAAGTAATACTCAATGCCATACTTGTCGCACACACGTTTGCACTCACTAGCAATTTCTGATGACTGTGCAAGTCCTTCGTGTTGACATGGTCCTGCTATAATTCTCATATTAGTCCTTGCTTGGCATTGTAAATAATGCTCTTATGTCATGTGGCTCATCGCCTTGGATAGGTTTACGTGCAAAGATACACCACTTGTATGCAAACATTGTTTGATTGTTTGTACAGAATTCTCTAAAACTTGTGCCAGTTGTGTACACGTCATCTACAACCATCCAAGGATGGTCACCGGGTGTTACATACTTTTCCATAGCATACTGTAGTGGCAAGCCGCCACGTGGAATGCCAACTACCTTACTAAAAGGTTCTGTTTGATAGTCCATGATCATACGTGCTACTCCGTCCCACCATTCTGGGCGCATAGCATCGCACTCTATCTTCCAGGCCAATTTGTTTCCTGCATGACTAATAAAGTCACCTACTTCAAATAAGTTTGCACTTGTTTTGTATGCCATTAATTCCCTTTCTAACTCTTCAATATAATCTGCTGCCTGCCAAGCAAAGTGGTCTGTGCATCTTGTCTTCCACTCTTCGCCTGCTTGATTTCTTAATTTTACAACCCATTCACTTTTTTGTTGTCTTGGTATAATATCTGTATACACCTTATCAACTACATCATGTTCGTTTTCTTCTAATTCAAATCCATGTGTATTGTGTTGCATTACCATCCAATCTTTTCCCAAGGTACATCTTTGTCGCCAAAGTGTCCGTATGTACAATTTTCGCTATAGTTAGTATAACTGAATAATCCAAATCTGTCAATGATTCCTTTTGGAGTTAAGTCAATTTCACGTTCAATAAACTTAGCAATACTGTTGTTGTGTCCATTTGAATCAACATAAATGCTTGTAGGTTCTTTGACACCAATAGCGTAGCTCAACTGTATATTACACCAGTCTGCCATGTTGTCTGCTACTACATTCTTGGCGAGCCATCGTGCCATGTAGGCGGCACTTCTGTCGACTTTTGTTGGATCTTTGCCACTAAACGCACCGCCACCATGAGGAGCAAAACCCCCATAAGTATCAACAATAATTTTTCGCCCAGTAACACCAGCATCACCGTCAGGACCACCAATAACGAAATTTCCAGTAGGGTTAAGATGCCATGTAGTTCTTTCATCGACTAAGTCTCCTAATTCTTCCATTGCGGCAAGTTTACAAAGATGCCTTGCTTCTTCTACGTTGCCTTCTGTATGCTGTGTACTTATCACAACTTGATCAATACGTTTGATCACACCATCACGTCTGGCACCATAGTACTCTACGCTTACTTGACTCTTAGCATCTGGTCCTAATATAGCACCACGTTTGCCTTTTAAGTTCTTTAGGATCTCATGACTATAATGAATAGGCGCTGGCATCATACTGTCTGTATGATTACAAGCATAGCCAAACATCAAGCCTTGATCACCTGCACCAAAGTCATCTGTACCTAATGCAATGTCCCCACTTTGTGCATGTATCTCATTATAGATCTTTAACTTATCCCAATGAAACCCATCTTGTTCGTAGCCAATCTCTTTGACTTTGTTACGTACTATCTCTTTAACATTATCTACATTAAAGTTCTTTACTTCACCTGCTAATGTTACCATGTTAGTAGTTACAAGTGTCTCAACAGCAACACGAGTTGTTTCATCACCATTAGCAAGTCCGGCATCCACAAGTGCGTCTGAAATTTGGTCTGCAACCTTATCCGGATGACCGTCACTTACACTTTCGCTCGTAAAAATATAATTGTTCATTAATTGTTTTCCTTTTAAAGATTAAGTTGCCAGTAGTTATAGTTTAATACGCTCGCAAATGATACCCAACATAGATATGGGATCATAATAATTGCAGCCCAACGTTCTACACGCCATGCTACCACAATGTATGCTAAGATACTTGCCCATAGCGCAATAATATAGTAGAACGCAACTTCTAAGTTTTGTGCGCCACTAAAGATAGGTGTCCAAATAACGTTGAGTGCAAGTTGTAAACTCCACAATGCAACTGCAAGTGGTAGTAGTTTGTTAAAACTGTGTTCTGTTGTCATTACAATGCGATACGCACTTGTAGCAATCAATAGATATAGTGTTGTCCATACAGGACCAAATACCCAATTAGGAGGAGCAAAACTTGGCTCTGTTAATGTAGCATACCATGGATTA
>Ga0208434_1000806_pt1 | contig 13941 bp, 15 predicted proteins | sample 13_taG_FD_184086 | JGI IMG/M metagenome (GOLD analysis project Ga0208434, IMG submission 184086) | Marine viral communities from the Subarctic Pacific Ocean - 13_ETSP_OMZ_AT15268 metaG (SPAdes) (version 2) | ecosystem: Environmental > Aquatic > Marine > Oceanic | place: Pacific Ocean | collected... | reverse complement strand
GTGCTTATAACACTCTCTAAGTTTAATTTATTCATTTTTCTAAAATTATACGGCTCTAAATCAAATACACCCTCAACGCTAAATCCTTTCAATATACCATCCTCTTTAACCTTTGCCCAAGCTTCGTCATTCTCTACTTTAGCTGCGATAAACCAAGTACCGTCAGCTACATTCTCAAAACCAGAGGGGGCTGAAATGCCTAACTCTGCATCAGTTATAAAGCTCTGATATATATAAACTCCGTCAAGTATTTTAAAAGCGTTATGCTCTTCGTTAAAATTATTGTGCTTATTCTCTTTGAATAGCTTTTGTACGAGTGCTTTGATAGTTTCTTTTTTGAAAATAGCGTAATATTCTCCTCTCTCATCTCTACGATAGATTGGTAAATCTGGCACCATTGCAGCACCCATCACAATTCGCTTATCTTCATTGATTACCTCAAATTTATGTGGAGCAAATGCTTGATAGTTCAACCCTATTGCTGGTCTATCTACTAAAGCTATCGCTTGAAGTCCCTCGACCTCGTCAGTAAGTTTAAATTCGATAAAAGGTAAGTCCATCTACTTATATATACCTATACTGCTAAAAAAGGGTAATTAGTCCTTTTATATAATAGTCCTTTATTTGTCCAAGCTATTGTACTACGGTTGCTCTGCTATAAACTCCGTCTACGTTTCTTGATACGCTGCGTATATCTGTTTCAGTAACAATAACTTTAGTAGTCGGTACGTCTGTGTCTACAAGTGGGCTTGTAAATCCTCTGGGCTGTATCCCAGCTAATCCACCGCCAAGAGCTTGACTAACTTGTGAAGTGTTAGGAGATTGTACACCTTTCTCCCCACCTTTAAATTTAGTCTTTGCTATTGTAGCAATTTGTGCCGCACCAGCAGCAGCTACCAAACCACCAGTAACAAAACCAGCAACACCACCTTGACCAAAAGCCTTAGTAACACCTTGTGCTGTATTCTGTATCGCTTGACCTATACTAACTGCTTTATTAATCTGAAACGCTTTTTTCTGGTCTCTCTCGTTTCCAGCAGCTAACGAGTCTGCTATATTGGTTATTGCACCTAAAGCAAGTTGCCTAAGTTCCTCTCTATCTGCTTCGGCATCTTCATCGTCTTTTTTCATCTTTGCATTCTTTGCCTCATTTGCTTCGACGGTTGCTTCAAATACTGCTTTGTTGGCTTCTATGTTCTTTTGCCTACTCTCTTCTAGAAAAGCATCTAATTCAATCTGTGCGTCTACCTTAGCTTGAGTTTCCTCTTTTGCATTATCCACTATTTCTTGAAGCCTCATTCTCTCCTCTTCTTGACGCTCCATCTCCAAATCTCTAATAGCTTCTGCTTGTTTGACTTTATCTTCTATTTGTTGTGCGTCAAATAATTCTCTTTGGTAAGCTAATTCAGATTCAGATTGAGCTAAAGCCTTATCCATCTCCATACGTTCTCTGTCTAAAGCTAGGTCGTTCACCTTTTGCTCAGACCTAAAGCCCTCTACTTGTGCTAAAACTCCTTGCTTATTTGCTAACGCCTCTATTAACGCAGTTTGTGTTTCAGTATTTTTATTGGCTGCTACTGCTTGTTGAGCTGCTGCTACTTGCAAATCAGCTTGAGCAATCATAGCTTTTTCTTGCTCGTCTAAGATTTTACCTAACTCGTCATTCGCTTTTTTACGTTCTGAAAGGCTATTACGTTCTTCGTCTCTTATCTGTCTTTGCTTCTCTGCTTGTATATCAAATTTCTCAACTAATAAACCTTGCTGAGCTGCTGCTATGGCTGCTGAGTTTTTAAGCTCTGTATTTGCTTTGGCTATCTCATAAGCACCCTTAACGCTAATATTTTGCACACCCTCTACGACACCACCGACAACGCCACCAATCTCAGTAACTGCTTTGCCCATATTATCGACTACACTTTTACCAGATTTTACTGCTTCTTCTGCTGTCTTTTTAATTGACTCTTGAGTATCCTTAACATCCTTTGTAAGTTGTTTTATTTTCTCTTGGTCTTTACCACCAAAAGGAGATTGCTCCCAAGCTAACTGGGCTTGTTTTAGAGTTAGTACAATAGCATCAAATGCAAGTTTTAAAGGAGTTACAGCAATAGTTAGCAAACCTTTCATAACAGCAGTTAATCCACTAAATCCATTACTTGCTTTGGATACAGCTTCAAAAGTATTAAATACAACTCCAAAAAGTTTCTCAAATAATACGCCAACAGTACCTAGAGCCGTACTGAGTGCATCCATTATTTTTTGATTCTTAGAGATAGCATCATAAAACAACTTAATAGCACCAACGACAATACCAATTCCCAACGCCTTTAAACCAGTACCAACAGCTTTAAGACCTTTAGAGAATACCCCACTCATTTTTCCAGCTTTTTTCTGAGCATCGGCTGTATCTTCAAAACCTTTTTTGGTCTTTTTCAACTCGCCATTCATAGTCTCAATTTGCTTTTCTGTATCAGACGCAGCTTGACTCAACGCTTTAAATTCATCGCTGCCATCGTCACCCATATCGTCTAACAACTTTTTAGCCTCTTTTAATTGCTCGTTAAGTTCCTCTATTGTCATATCTCCTTTCTGGAGATTTATTATTAAGTCTAATGCTACTCTTTTATCTGGCATATTATAGTTTAATTATTCGGTATACTAAGTTTATTATTAAAGACGTTTCTGGTTCAAACGTCATATTATTATTGGTTGTTACTTTAAGCCCACTACCAAAGTGTATAGGCGTTGTGTTATGGGCTGCTATTTCTAATAGGTCTGTATTGTTATCTGTACCAAAGAAAGCTGCTGGTACTTTGGCTATTAAATGCTCTGTTGCATCATCTTCCACTATATCTACTTGGTGTGTTCCACCAATCGCAGCGTTTCCGTTTAACCTTACATATCCTCTCGTCACTTCATAAAATTCATTATCTGGCAAAGGAGGTAATACTTCCAATTCTGTTTCTAAGTTTGTTAATACATCAAATGGCAATACAAGTGTTTTTAGCTTTTCAGCAAATAATCCATTTATATACGTTTCATCTGGTCTATTGCTTTCTATAAGTGGGCTATTAATTAATGCTAAATTATCTGCCATAGCACTAACATTATCGCTACCCACTATCAGAGAGTTTTTAGAGTTAAGACTCTGCTTAACATTACTTGAAGCTACAATAGAACGAGTACCACCTTTTACACTATCTCCAAATTGTAAAGTATCTTGCCCAGTTCCACTATTTCCATTAGGACTTACAAGCATATCTCCAGTAGGTACTGGCGTATCGTCTGTAAAATCGTCCTTACCTCTATTGATATTTTTTACCTCTGGTACGAAAGCATCTTTTGGCTCTACCTTTAAAAACATACATTTAGTAGTATCTTCAGACATTGCGTCAAAATCCTCTACCTTTAGCAATCTCCAGTAACTACCATCAATATAATAATTTTTTCTAAAATTAAGTTCTTGATAATCGTATGGTCTAAGAGATAAAAAGCACTCTAATATCTTACTATTTTTATCTGTGATTTCTTCTATATATTTTTTCCAATATATATTGTAACAATTATTGTTGCTATAAGCAAGAGTAAATTTATTTCCGTAACTGAAGTCATAATATAGTTGTTTAGGTACAAACCAGTTTAAATCAAAAGTAGGGTTGTAGGGATTATCTAAATGCCCAGCGTAAGGATATTCAAATGTTAATTGCCCAGCAAAACTCCAAACGTCTTTAGGGTCTAATAATCCACCCCAATATAATAGACGTATTTTAGCTGTTGCATCTACTTGTTGATTTTGCTCATTAACAAATCTCATTGAAGATATTATCCTACCTACATTTGGAATACTTTCTAATGGAGTAGGTGCAAATATTGTTGTAATCTGCTTATCAGCATCTATAAAATCATTTTCTACATTTAAAGTTAACTGTCCATAAACCTCATCATTAACCTTATTGTAAGCGTCGTTATGATAATCTTTGTCTAATTGGTCTTTGAATATAAACCTATTTGAGTTTAATGCTCCCATAGGGACAATCTTATAATCTTTTGACCTATCGACTTTACTATCTAAATTGACTCTCTCATCTGTAAGGAAACCGTCTCTAGTTTCTATTATTAATTTGTTAGCATCAATAGCATCATATTCTACATAAAGATTAAAACGCTTAATAATACTGCTTAAGAAATCTGTTTGTTTTATTTGCTTAGGAATAACTGCTTTAGTAAGCATAGTGTCTCCTATGCCTATTTCTGTTTCTAAAAATGTACTAGCAAATGTAGAATCAGCTTGTATTAATACTTGAAAATCTGCACTATTAACTCTTGTAATTAATCGATTGAGTACAAGACCACCAATATTAAGTAATTGTGTTGCATATATTTCTAATCCACCAAAAGCTAAAAAGTATTTTCCTCCAGCTTGTACATCTATTTGCCCAGTCTGAAAAGGTAAGTCGCCTATTGTTATACCGATTGGCACACCACTTAAAGGATTAGACTCCAGCTCTGTGGTAATATCGAATTTCATAGAGTCAACTATTTTATAAGCTCCATTTAATTCCTCTACTAAATAAGCATTCAAATAACCCTTAAAGCTATCTGTTAATATATCTGGGCTAGGTTGTGAAAAGTAGTTTAGTTGGTCTGTTTCGTTTTGACTCGATTCTGTATATAGTAGGTTTAAATTTAAAAGACCTTGAAACGACATTTTATTAGGGTCTGTGGCAATATATTTACCAGTTGCCGTATCAAACTCATCTGTACAAGTGTTGTAAAAATCTTCTGAGAAATCGAAAACAGCTTCAGCACAAGCTAAACTTTCTATAACGCCACCATCAGCAATAACTCTTTTTTGATAACCAGATAAGCTATTATCCTCATCAAATAAAACAATACTATTTTGTAGATTAGAAACATCGTTTATATTCTGACATTGTATAGTCTGTGTGGTATTCCTTTTTACATTAAACTCCTTACATAATATATCTGCATTATCAAGTAGGATTTTACCACTACCATAGGGTACAATAAGTCGTTTGAATAAATCACTATTAAAAAATGTACTATCGTATGTAAATCCAGCCTCTGTAAGTATTGTATCAATATATTGCTTAACATAAATTGCTGGTTTAAAATCTTCTAAAGCCCAGTTACCATAACTTGTTCTGCCACCTAAATCAATCATAGGGTAAACATACCCTTGACCTATTGTAGCAGTCCAGCTATTTTGTATGTTAGTTCTGTTCCAAGTATGGTTTAAACTAGACAAATCTAAATCCTCTAAATATTTGCCTCGTATCTTTTCAAATAAATCTCCTATCTTCCCAGTAGCTTGTATCTCGTAGTTAATTAACCCATCTACATTTTTAATAGACTTTAATTGACAATAGCCATCAATAGCAGTAACACCGTCTTGGATTATCTGGTAGCTTGTTTTAAGATTAGGGTTAAATGTCTGAAGGTCTATATTGACATCAAATGCGTGTTCAAAGATTTGGTTAACAATTCTGTTCTCTGGTATTGTAATAGTCTTAGAGAAATCCGTCAAACGTTTCTGAGGGTCATTTACATCGTACGCCTCCTTTGTCAAAGGTACAGCACCCTCGTTATGTGGTATTGAATACCCAGCTATTATATGCTCTATTACCATTGTCGCTTATCGCTATTATCAACCTCCATACTAACTTCCATAGAATATACTTGACCATTTTCGCTCTTAGCGTGTTCAAATGTGCTACCAGTTACATTAACTGCCATAAAGTTGCTACCATTTTTCCAGAAAACCTCTGGAGACGAAAACAAGTCCTCTAAGCCCTCAACTTCAAAATCTTTAAGTAATCTACTATTTAATGCGTAATTGTCTTTTAAAGACGTATGGAATGCTCTCTTACGCTGTGCATAGGTATTATGAGTTATGCTACTTGCTCCAATAGTGCGAGTATTATACTTAGCAAAGTTCTTTGTAATATTTGTAGTTTGATTAGATTTACCACTAAACGTAAAGCTATCATATCCACCCTTTCTATTTAACCAATGTAGCTCGTAATCTGTATAGGTGTTTTCGCAGTCATCTATTTCAAACATTATTGTTTTAGTAGCCCATACATCTTCCGTAAAGTTCAGTATCCTTAAAGCGTAGTATTTTACATTTGTCATTACTGGTGTTGTACCCCAACTATGCGAAGCAATCTCAGAAGCACCCACATCAAGCGTATATAACCCAGCAGTATTTGCAGCAGTCATTGTAGTTTGTAATATTGTGCTAAACGTATCGTCCATAGTTAGCAAATATATTTTATAGGCATCGCTATTACCCCCCCTCATAATCCAACTTGCTTGATATTTCTGTGTAGACCTTACCTTTAAAAAGTTATTTGCTTTGCCTAAATTAAACCACTCAGCCTCTTGCTCAAATCCATTTAGAAACTCTTTGTCGGTTTCGGCAGAAGCATCCTCTATACTCCAGTTATAATAGTCCTTAGCTCCTCCAGATAAATCAGCCCATTCAATATACTTAGGTGACGAGTTCCAACTATTAAAAGTATTGCCACTTACTGCACTTCCTTGTAACGCACCACTATAATACTCTTGAAAAGCTATTTTAAAGTCTTTTAAGGCACTTTGTGATATGTCCGTAGTGTCTCCAGTTAGAATAGAATAATCGCTGCTTACAAACGATTGTATAATATTTTGGATATCTGTTACAACTTGCGTAGCTGAGGGGATAGTATTTAACTGCAAAGTGGCAATCTTTGTATTATCCCCAGTTGGGTCTGTAAACAAACTTGCTATAACTTTAAATCCACTCTCAGAAGTATTTGTGCTACTGACTAAATATTCAATAGGAGCAAAACTCGGCTCTGGTATATTGGTTGTCGGTTGGTCTTGAATTGTAAGTGCCATCTATTTATATATACTAAAATAGACAGATAAATTTAGGGTAATAAAAAAGCCCCCATTTCTGAGGGCTAATTTAATAATAAAAATATAATATTATTTTAATAAATACTATTACCATCATAACTATTAACGTAATGATATTTCTTTGTAGATGTTATATAATTAAATATTTCGTAATTATTTGGATGTATCTTACCTTTTGTTTGTTCAATCCATTCAAACGCTTCTTTAAATTCTATTTCAATACTTTCTGCACTTCTAATATCTTCCAGTACATCAACTAAAGATTTTAAATTTTGTAATGTATAACCACCTTTATGGATTATAATGTCTATTTGATTTGCTATGTGTTTTGTCATTTTGTTATTGTGTTTGTTATTATGTGTACAAAGTTAATACAAAATATTAGAATACAAAACTTTTTTTTAATCGACCTTAATAATATCTATTATATACTTACGATATTGCTCTAATAGTTTAGCCTCAAAGTCTAACAATTCTTGGTCATTAATTACACTAGAATAAAAGTCAGTTTTATCAAGACCATTTTTCCAGATACTATAAGCTATTGCAAAAGCTATGCTGTTTCTTATCTGTTCAGCATCTCTACGCTTACCAGATTTTGTATTTTTACCTCTTGGCTCTGTTATACCTCTGTTGAGCATAAATTTGCGTATAGCTGAAATAGGAGGTGCGTTTTTCCAAGAAAAAGGACTTTTGTATTTAAAACGACTTATACCAGTATTTCTTACTGCTCCACTTACACCCTCGTCAATAAATTGATAATATGGTGGCATAGCTATCTGTATTTTAAATCCTCTTGCAGTAATTGTTACTGGTTTAGTATTTAACGCTCCTATACTCTGAGCAGTAGCTCCACTAGCGACCCTACCAACGTCATATAGCGATTGTACCAGTTCATCGACTATCTTTTGCCAATACTGGTTAATCATAGCTATTAATCTTTTATCTTGCATTTTTCTCGTAATCTTCTTTCTCTACCATATAAGCCCACCAGTTAAGGAATTCTATTGCTCCTAATTTAGTCGACTCGTTAATACTTATGTTGTGTAAATTTGCCATAGCTGATATTATGCTGAAGAGTCCCCATCGTTTTGCAAAATCTGCTTGGTCATCTCTAGCGTCTCCCCCATCCACTTGCTCAAAGAGTCCTCTGTATCGTTCAAGTAATCGTTCCAGAGATTCCAAAAAAAAACAAAGACATTCCATACATCTTGTAAATCTACTTGCTGAATTAGCTTAGCCCTTTCCTCTAAATTTAATTTGTCGTCTCCATATTCACCGCCTTTAGGTCTACTCATAGCTGCTAAAAGTAAGTGCATTACCTTAACAGCTTCGCCTTGATGGTTACTTCTAATATTTATAACATCAAGTAACTGCCCACTCGTTAGCTTTTCTGGCTTATGTTCTAAATGATATTGAGTGCCATTTAAGAATATCTTACTTTTAATTCTTAGCTTTTCTAATAGCTTTACGTTAAAAGCGTTTAAATCGTCTACTATCTTTTTAAATTCAGACATCTTAATCTTAGAGGCTTCCTCGTATGTTATGTCTTTTATAGCTGCTACTGCGTAAATATTCTGCTCAACTAAAGATAAACTTTCATCTATTGAGTTTAGTTCTTGGTATTGCCCTACTGTTATTTTATATGACTGTGTATTGTCCATATCCTTTTTTGCTAAATTTATGCATTATTAAATACCTCAAAGCATCTATTGCGTGATTATAATCGTCAATAGGTACGTTAAGGCTATCTCCATTTTTATTTACTTTCCATTTATACTGCTCTAACTCTTTTATTAAGTTACGACTAGACGAATGTACATTAATTGCGTAACCTTTCAAAAGATTAATTCCAAACATAACAGAATCTTTACCCTTTTTTACTCCGTCTATTGTCCACCCATAACGCCTCAGCTCTTCAATACTTTTTGGCTCTGCTGAATCTGCAACTATTAAACTGCCTTTACTAACCCCTAACCCTAACATCCTATCACTTATATCTTTATTAGTTAAACCAGTTTCATAAATTAACTCTTTAACATATAGCTCTCCGTCTTGCATTCTTACCTCTATTAAACTCGTTGGGTCATTCGTAAAACCAAAGTCAATTCCGTAGCCTATTAGCTTCTTATCATTAAACCCTTCATTTAATATATACCATTTTTTAAAAATAAGTCCCTCTATGCGACCAGTAATTCCTCTGGCGTATACTTTCCAAAGGTCTAAATCTTTGCTTTTAAGGGCTTCTATCTTCTCTCTTATCTTATCACTTAAAAAAGGGTTGTGTCTATGGTCTGATATTATTAACTCAGCATTTGGCAAGGGTATTACTTTATCGTGTACCCAAAAGCTGGTATCTGGGTTGTAATCTATGTAAACTTGCTTTCTTGTTCTTAGACTCAACTGCTCAAATATATTGTAGGGTATACCGTTTGCCTCATTAACAAATAGGTAGTCCCTCTTACCACTCTTTGCATCTTGGTCATTATCATAACTATTAAACTCAATTATAGAGCCATTAAGGAAACTAAACACCCTATCACTCCTATTATAGAATGTTACTTGCTGTTTTATCGCCTCATCGCCGTTATGTATATCTATCGCATCTCTCAAAGCACCTACCTTTAAATTAGGTATATCTTGACCAACCACAGTAATAATACAAGTCTCTGAGATAGCCTTAGCAAATAACACTTGCAAAATAGCATAGGTCTTACCAGAGGATGTCCCACCTTGATTGACTACTATGTCTGCATTAGATACAAAGTTTTGGCGATATAGAGCAGAGGTACTAATCAACTATATCTTTCTCGTTTGACGCTAAAGGTATGCCAGTATCAATTATATTTATATCTAAGCTCTTATAAGTAGTTTCTTGCTGTATTTCTTGACGCTCAATGTAGCCTCGTTTCTTGCCTTTTGTTTTTAGGTAAAAAATAGTCCCAGCAGTATTCCCTTTTTTAATTTGTTTATGTAGTTGACTCTCTGCAAAGTCTAAAGCTATATTCTCTATATCCTCTACTGCCTCTTTATATATATCGTCTTGCTTTAGCCAAGTGTAATGTGTATTCCTACTTATTCCTACCGACTTACAAGCAGAGGTAACTATTCCTAACGACTTCTCTAAAGCCTCAAGCATTGCAGCCTTTTGTATGTCATTTTTTGTACTCATATATCTTTATTTAATAAATCTTTAAATTTATAAAAGGGGTTGTCTATGCAACTACTTAACTCTATATAAGATTTGTTCTCTTCTGGAAAAGTATGTATAGCTAAATGGCTTTCAGATAATAAATACAAAGCAGTAAAACCATAAGGGGTAAAATGATAATCTATATATTTTAAGACATTAAACCCAGATTCATTTAGTAGTTTTTCGTAAACCTCTTTTAACTTATTAGGGTCTGTTTCTTCCACCCAGTAACTATAATTATACATCTTCGCTATCATACTCTATACTGCTAAAATCTAATTCTTTGTAGTTGTCTTTTATTTTTTTAGTATCGCCTTTATAAAAAACTAATATGTTTTGATGGCACTTACCCACTTTTCTATTTTTCATAAATCTACCTACTCTTTGTGGCAATGTACCTAAAGAATCTACTAATATCATTTCATTATATAAAGACATTCCGTTTTCTATAAATATCTTTTTAATATGGTCTGGAAACCTATAATATGTGCCATCTTTTGCCCTTATGTCGCAAACTACTATAAAAGCAAATCTATTATTTTTTAAACACTTAATTGAGTCTGAAAAAGCATTATTTAATATTTGTAAAAAGTCATTATATTCTTTTTGGTTACTTGCATCTGTTGGCAAATCTGAATATACCTCAAGGTCAAAGTAAGGAGGGCAGCTAAATAATAAATCTTGGCTTTTTTCTTTTATGTGCTTCAAAACATTTTGCCCATCATCGCAAATGTATTTACTCTTACTGCCTTTAAGCCTATTGTTATTTAAGTCTGCTTGTTCTTTTCTAAGTTCTATGCCAGTAAAAGTATTTCCTAAAGCATCGCTAACATATCCAAAAACACTATCCCCAGCAAAGCAGTCAAAAGTTTGGCAATTATCTAAACCAAACCACCTATTAGATATTTCAGCCAATACTGGGTCTAAAATACTTACGCTACTCATTTTATTCATAACACTTTTAGTAGATGAAGACGAGTCGTGTAGTGTATTTTCTCTACTTTCGCCATTATCTCCTATTAAACCTTTCCAGTATCTTTTTCTATCTTGCCAGTATCCTTGCCTTGTGTCTAATACGCTAAAGGGTGGTACTACAAATTTATCTTCAAGTTTATTATATTCCTCTTTTTCGCCATCATCATCAAAAGGAAAACCCTCTAAGCCCCAATCTGCTAACTCCTCAGCATCCCACTCATTAGCTAACATATCCCAGTCGTGTTCTCCAAAGCCTACATTATCTGCTATAATAAATCTTCTTGCCTCTTCATCTGTTAAGTCCTCAGCTCTTTTTACCCACTCATCTGGCAGCTCAGTATATCCTAACTCTTTTAATGCTTTTAGTCGCATATTACCTCCTAAGACTATATTATCTTGGTTTATAACCATAGGACGCAAAGCCATCATTTTAGGAAACTCTTTAATAGATTTCTTTAACTTCTCAAACCTCTCGTCTTTTATAATACGAGGGTTATTAGGATTGCTTTTAATATCTGTTACTTTCATTTTAAATATTTATCGTATAATTTAACAACGTGTTTGTAGATGCACTTACCACAGCTTACATCTGGTCTATATCTAAAGTTTTCTTGGCATATCTCTGTAAACTCCTCATAAAATTTAGGGTCAAGTCTGCCTCCTTTCATATTATAAATGGCTCGTATTCTTGTTTCTAATTCCTCACTCATAATGATTGTATCCTTTTTTCGTTCTCTTTTGATAAATCGTGCTTTATTGTTACGTCCTCTTTTAGCTTTAAACCTAAATCAACTTGCATCGTATGGTTGCCTTTAATCTTCTTTATTGCAGCAGCCCAATCATTATTATATACCTTTAAGCTGTTTTTATTTGTTGCGAGTAATGTATAAGGGTCTATTGCCGATACCATTACTGGCTTGGCAAAATGTCCAGCCTCAATCATTTTAAGCTCAGATTTACAGCTATTAAATACATTATCTTGCAGAGGTATCACACATATTCCACAATCCTCATAATCCTTAGCGTATTCTTGTATATCACTTATTTGTACCTTAGTTCCTTTCATACGTTTTGGCAGCTTTGGGGTTTTAGCAAAAAAAGTTTCATTATCAAAAGCATTCCCTAATAATTTTAAATCTCTCAAATGGGTACTACCTCCAGAATAAAAGAACGTATCAAAGTCCAAAGACAAATCTTCGTAAGCGTATTGCTTTTCTAAAGGGTCTAAAGCATTCTTAATAATAACTATATTTTTATTGTAAGGTCTTATCTTATCAGCCAATATTGGTGTGGTTGTCCATATTAGGTCAGCTAGTTTTAAGTTCTTTATAACACACTTTGTTAGGTTAGTCTTTTTATAGTAGTAACTCATTGGGTGCTTATCGTCTAACTCCCAGTAATCGTCTATATCGCAAATAACTTTAATTCCTTTTGCTCTAAGTTTTAAGTACGTTTCCTCTGGCTGCATTAACCCAGATATATTTCTATTGTATACAACGTGAGTAACCCCATCAAGGTTATTAAAAAACTCATCGTCCTTATTTAAAAGCACTACTATTTCTATGCCATAATCTCGTTTCATCTTTGCAAACGGCATTAAAAGTCTGTGATAACTTACGCCATTTATGTTACGGATAATTACTGCTATTTTAATCTTATTTTCGTACATTATCTTAAATTCTTTTTTAGCTTTCTTATAGTCTGCTTTTAGCGTTCTATAACCTATTGAAGCTCCCTTGTGTATTTGTGTTAATGTTTCTCCGTTGCTGATTGCTCGAAGTATGTTCGCATAGTAGCTGTTCATTCTGTTAAGCACTTGCTCAACGTCTTGATGCTCTGAGTTGTCATTGTCAAAAAAAGGGTCTTTCTTATTGCATTTTTTTAGCCATTGGTTACGCATAACCATAGCAAAATATCCCTTTAAGTTTTCAAGTGGTGGTTTTTCTAGACATATTTCATACGCAATAGAAATAAGCTCCTCAGCCTCCACCTTGTCATTGGTAAGCCGAAGAGCATAATCTCTAATGCTTTGGTCAAAATAGACAGACTCTAGTTTCAAAAGGGGAGTCCGTCTGTGCTTTCTGCCATTACTGGCTCAGTTTTAGTTTCTGGCTTCCAAGTGTCTAACTCGACATAAGGTTTACCACTTTTGCCGATGTTAATTTTTAAGTTAACCCAGCCTTTGTCTGTGTGTTTTTGAATAAAGTTAATGGCATCCTCTGCTTTTAAGCTAAGGCTACCTACTACCCACTCTGGTGAATTAGGATTCATTTTAAACATAAATCCGTCTGCAAATACTTTTTCTGTTTTGTTCATAATTTATTTATTTTCGTTAATTATCATTGACAAAAGTACGGCATAATTAGCTAAATCTAAAACGCTATCCTCTATACTTTCATTGTTAGGCTCTTTATCTGTATTAATTAACACCCCTAATCTTGCAACTTTAGTAGCTATTAGGTTTAAGCAGTTAGTTCTGGCGTCTCCTCCAGCAATAGCTCCAGCTAATTTAAAGTTAGATAACCTATCTTCATTAGCGTAGTCATCTCCCTTGCTAAATAATGTCTTTCTCATCTCTCCAGTCATATAACCGAAGTGAGCCATTTGTTCTTTTTTAGTCATTTATTTCTTTATTTAATTTAACTTCTTGTAATTTCCATTCGTGACGTCTTGCGTGTGGTATTTTGTGCCTTGTCATTAGACGATTAAATAGCACATCTTTTTCAGCTATATTACCATAGACCTCTGAGCTAATTACTTTCTTAGCTCTCATTGCAGTTACTTGATATAATCCTTTCATAATTTATCGTGTTTTCTATGGCACTCTCTACACCTTACTTTAATGTTGTTCA